>Ga0206944_1011_pt1 | contig 45535 bp, 42 predicted proteins | sample Alteio_BWOrgHeat_4_FD_152978 | JGI IMG/M metagenome (GOLD analysis project Ga0206944, IMG submission 152978) | Enriched cells from forest soil in Barre Woods Harvard Forest LTER site, Petersham, Massachusetts, United States -... | ecosystem: Environmental > Terrestrial > Soil > Temperate forest > O... | reverse complement strand
GGCAAGATAAGATCCTCATGGAGATCTGCTCAAAAGCTAAGTGTTTAGAAGAAATCGACTTAAACCAAACAATGCGTTTACTTAAGAGTGATTAATCCAATCATTGCAAAGACCCTTCATTGTAAGATATTCTCTATTTTGTGCTTACATGAATAAGAAAAACTCTATCAAATAATTAATATATTAATTATAATAAAACTAACAACACAATAAACAATATGAGGTTGTTATGAAAATTATAAATATGCTTGCAATGGCAATAATCACGTGTTTGTCTTTGACTTTGGGGTTATATGGAGAGTCATTGACCGGTACTGTGACCGGTACTGTAAAAGAAGTGGATCTTAAAAATTCAACAGTTGTCCTAAAGACAAAAGGGCAACCTCCTGTAAGATATTCTGTTCAAGGGTTTACTGACTTGAAAATTGGATCAAAAGCCACTTACACGAGGTCGTTGGTAGATGGCAGTCTCTTGCTTACAAAAGGCGTACTTATCACTACGCCTGCCAACGAACATCAAGTAAACCTTAGGGTGACTGGAGGGGGCAATGTTTATGGTGATATAAACACAAATAAGAACTTACTGAAAGGGAAGACAATAGTGGTACAATATGATGCCTCTCAAACTAAGCAATTCACTGTTAAGAAGATTATACGATAGGCAAAGGTTTATACCACTCGTGATTCAAAATTTGGTTCTGGCTTCGTAACTTCTCAATCAGTCATGGTAGGACAGTTGCCTGAGCTTGCGAAGGCGACTGTCCTACCATGACTGATTGATATCCTAGCGCGCTGTAAGATGAGAAAAGCCCCCCCTGAAAACGGGGGATATCTTTAACCTAGAAACGGCAGTTCGAGATTTAATTCGTGACAGTCATTTGTTTTAATAGCTCGACTTCTTCATCTGTCAGTGCAACAAGAGGAGGGCGCACAAGCTTCCAATTTGGATTATTACTATCGGAAAGCCTAGCCTTACATGTTTCAATAAAATTGTCGCCAGGTAGTCTACCAGTTATGGTCCTATTTTGCAACACTTTCGGTATACACCAAAAATATGCTTAAATTTTTATTTTCGAAATCTCTTGCTATGATGTAAACTCTCGACTAAAGCCAGCGAAATCAGTGATAATGAATCTATACCGAAAGTGTTTCAAAATTTGGATTTTTGGCTTTGAGAAAAACTAAGCGATCGAACGATCGCAACCGACCCAATATTATAATATGGGGACGGTTGCGATCGTTCGATCCCGGGGATTTTCTCTTTGCCAAAAACCAAATTTTGAAATACTTTCGGTATAAATACCCCAAAATTTTAACAAAAAGTCAGCTTCATGAACAAATATGTAAAATACCTATTTTCTCTTCTGCTCTTTTTTATCCCCTGTACGACGCTTTTGTCTCACGATATAAAGAAAAAAACCATCTGTTTAAATATGATCGTGAAAGATGAAAGTCATATCATAGAACGATGCTTAAAGTCTGTGCTTCCCATCATCGATTATTGGGTCATCGTGGATACGGGCTCAACTGATCCCACTAAGTCGGTCATTGAACATTTCTTATCCGAAATTCCGGGAGAGCTGCACGAAAGGCCGTGGGTTAACTTTGGACATAACCGAGATGAGGCGCTCCAACTTGCAAAAAATAAAGCAGATTATATCCTGTTTATGGATGCCGATGACGCTTTAGTGTTTGAAAAGGATTTTGTGATGCCAGATCTTTTGGCCGATTGTTACTCGACAGTCTCATCAAGCTCTGGAGGGGCAACAGAATATCACTTCACAAGGCTTATCAAAGCCGATCTCGATTGGCATTGGTATGGAGTGTTGCATGAATATGCGTATGCACCAAATGCACGCGATTACCAGATGTTACCCGGAGTGACCTATGCCTATTTATCGGGAGGCGCAAGATCCAAAGACCCTACTACCTATCAAAAGGATGTAGAAATATTAAAATCGGCTTTACTTGAAAATCCCTTTGACTCTCGCTACACCTTCTACCTTGCCCAAACGTATGCCTGTTTAAAGCAGTATGAAGAGGCAATCAAGATGTATCAAAGACGAGTTGAACTGGGAGGTTGGGAAGAGGAGGTCTTTTGGTCTAAATTGCAAATTGCAATTATTCAAGGGCGATTAGCTCAAGATGAAAAAATAGTCCTCTCTTCATTTTGCGATGCTTACTTGTTTAGAAAAAGCCGCGCTGAACCTTTGTATTATATCGGCGCCATGTTAAGGATTGATGGGGATAACGAAACTGCATATCAAATCTTAAAACAAGGTCTTAAGCTTCCTCTTTCATCGGATCGCCTCTTTGTCGAAAAATGGATCTATGAATATGGGATGTTATTTGAGTATTCAATTGCAAGCTATTGGGTAGGAAAATACCAAGAAAGCCTTAATGCATGCGATAAACTCCTTGAAATGGATCAGTTGCCAAAGACACTTCGGGAGTGGACACTAAGCAATCGCGAATTTGCAGTTCAAAAGGTCGAGGAACTAAAAAGTCAAGGTCAAGATAATAGCACAGAAATAGAAATCGATAAACCGCTCAACAATGAAAAGTTACCTGCCCTATTTGCAACGCTATTTAAACAACAAAATGGAAATGGGTCTATATGGAAAGAGGTGAGATACTTCACATTTCCTGTCCAGCAAGTCCTGACGTCAAATATTGCGCCAAGCTTTGCAAATTGAAGAAGTTAATAGATAATGTACGTCGTCAATAATTTTTGACGACGTACATGGGTGCAATTTAGTTGCAGCTAGGTGCACATGGCTGTGGGCATGGCTCGCAGCATGGTTGTGGACAGCACTTATATGTGTATTGTGGCACATATTTGCAATGTTGATGGTATGTGTGCTGAGGGCACTGCACACATTCGCATGTTGTGTAGTGCTGTGGCACTTGGCGGCAGCATGTTTCACAATAGTATTGTGGAACATAGCGGCAACGCGTTTGTTGATAGTACTGAGGTACATAACGGCAGCAATCTTTGTAGTGATACTGTGGGCAGTATGTCGTTTCACATGTTGTGTAGTGGCAAGGCTTGTATGTGCAGCAGCATGTATAGCCGTTGCCCATGTCTTGTTCCCAACCTTGTGGCGCAGTTGCTGGATCTACGATGCAACCTTCATGATCCGCTCCATTAGCATATCCATGAGCTGCATGTCCTTGTTGTCCTCCATGCCACTCTCCAACGCCTTGGTTGTTTGGCATGTCTGATTGATCAACTTGACTCCATGCATGGCCGTTTTGTGAGGCCACTTGTGACGCCACCGGTTGTTGCGCTGCCATTTGGCTACCTGGATTATCTGCAGCTGCTGCGCTTCCGTTGATTAACAACAAAGATGCAAACACTGACAAAAGTGCAAACATTTTCTTCATATACTTTTTCTCCTTAAATAGGTTAAAATGAATGTCTGAAGACCCTAAAAATACAAATTGTAAAAAGGTCTACCTTTCGTTTTATGACTTGCCAGAATATAATACAACTTTTTTTTAATTCTCATTCGCGATGACAACATTTATTTCCAAAAACCAAATACGGATGCACGATACCGACATGGCGGGCATTCTCTATTTTCCAAGACAATTTCGACTTGTCCATGACGCTGTTGAGGATTTTTTTGAAACAAATGACCTTGGACTATCCCTTATTTTTCAGCAAAAGGACTATCTCTTCGTCGTCGTGCATGCCGAGTCCGATTATATTCATCCCTTGAAAGTGGGCGATAAGTTAGAGGTCACCCTTACCGTTGAGACAATTGGGACAACCTCTTTTACATGTAGCTTTGCCATTCATAAAATCGATCAAAATAGCTTAAAAATCTTGGCTGGAACCGCTAAAACCGTTCACGTTGCGATTGATAAAGCCTCCAGAACTAAAATCCCCCTCCCAGAAGAGCTCAAATTCATTTTACAGCGCTACTCATCATAAAACGGCAGAAAAAGGCTGGCTTTAAATTAATTTTTTTTCTATTAATGGAAATGAAAGCGAAATTTGGGCCTTTACTAGAAACAAGATGATTGAGAGAAATAAGATGTCGACTGCAGAAATTCGAAGCGCTAGAGCTACCCCTTCCTCAACAGCCTCTTCCCCAACGTCCAATTGCGATCGTTCATTTCCCCAAACACAACGCTTAAAGGTAGTAGATAGCGTTGCTCAACAAAAATTTTGGGCTCCCCCAGAAATAGAAAGAGCGCGCCCTTCACTACAACCATGGGGTGGGGCTCTTACGGCGCGGGGGCCACTCTATGGAAAATTGTGTAAAGCACCTACTGATACATTCACAGTGGCATTTACTGTTCTCGACATCAATAACATCGCATGCCATAGCCTGCATTACAATCCAATCGATAGAACAGAAAAACGCTCTCAAATACTCATAGAAGGCTATCCCGTCTTCAACTCCAATCTTCTCTCATTAGACGGCTATTTTTCAGTCCTAAAAGATCATTACCGCTGGCAAATCATTAAAAAAGAGGATGGAACTCCCTCTAAAATTGTGGGATTCAAAGCAAATCGATTTTTTGAAAACGATCCCGATGAGAGAGCGCTTATAAAATGGGAAGAACAAGATCCTAATGAAAGAAGATCTTCAGTTTCATCTGAGCCCAAAACAGGATCAGAAGGGGGGAGGTCCAGCCCTTCTATCCCAAGCCAAACTTCGTCCAATACCAATGCATCAGGGGCAACGTCCGAGAAAAAAAGAAGGCTCTCAGTGAAGTTTGGAACTTTAAGAAATAGATTTAAAGCACTAGGATCTCAAGTAGGATCTCAAGTAGGATCTCAAGTAGGATCTCAACAAGGTTCTTCAAGAAACTCTTCAAAAGGTTCTGCGCGAGGCTCTTTAAAAGATCCTTTAGACACACTATTAGAAAACTCTTCTCCAAATACCTCTCAAGAATGGAAACGCTGCTTATCGAATGGATCAGATGGTTTCTCACAAAGCGTTCCTCAACTACAAAGATCTAAATCTATTGGCCCCAGCACTCAAAGAATACCAAGCATCTTGGCTAAGGCTTCATCCTTTCAAGCTAAGGGTAGAAGAATGTCGGCGCCTTCTTCATGGCCCCCTGCGGAAATTAATCCCTCAGATTTAATGGATTTTCAACCCATTACAATCACAATCAAAGCTGGTTTAATATTAGAAATTACAGATAAGATCGAGTGTTTTATAACCGATGAAACAGGGGAAGTCAGAGAAGTATTTCCCATCAAACGATATCCGGTCATCAAGGATAAAGTCACAAGTTCGAAAATGCTTTTTCACATCATCAAAGCAAAATTTCGTGTCATAATTGATAAAGATAAGAATAGAGGAAGTATTAGCGTAAGCTTTCGTCCCCGCACAAAATCTGGACCTCCATCCCCCTGCCCTTCTGAAACAGATTCTGCATCGCACTCGTATTATACAGACGGCGAAGAAGACCAAGGCGTCACAAATGAGCAATTTAAATCGCCATCTACGCCCAATTTTCACTATATGGAAAAACTAGATTCCTCGCGTGAGAAAAATCCTATCGCTAATCAAGAGGGGCCCCCTGCTAGCGCTTCTCAAGAATCCGATAACTATGTCGAAATTCAAAAAAATGCGAAGGAAGGAGACTTATGGAGTATCTTTAACATAGGAAGAAGTCATGAACACGGGGAAAATGGAGTAAAGCAATCAGACTCTACAGCCCATGTCTGGTATGAGCAGGGGGCATTCAAAAGCTACCCTCCGGCAATGCTGAAATACGCTTGCTTTTATAAGCAGGGCCGCGGCCTATTCACTGGCAACCCCCAATTAACACGCGCCATCCATTGGTATTACGAGACATCAATCACATGTATGGAAGCCGAAAAAAGCGGCAAGGAACTCGATTACGATGTAAAAAAATGCCTCGGAATAGCAGCGTATAATTTAGCGATCTGCATGGAGGAAATCGAAGGTCATGAACAAACCCTTGTATGGGATCAAGAATCTGCTTCAACTTATGAAGCATTATATGACGTGAAGCAATGGAAAGGAAAATCTAAGGAGTTAGCCACACAATGGTTGGCATACGCGGCTCAGCAGGGAAATAACGAGGCGAAAAAGCGCCTCCAAGCCCAAATAGAGAGTGAAAATACATCTGCAAAGGATCCTCAAACTTCTAGCATCCGTTCACCACCCAGGACGGTGAAAGCTTGTTTACAAAAGCTTCGAGGCCATCCTGCGCCTCGTCCGAGCGGCGGACCATCTGAAACAAAGACATAGCCAGCTGCATTCCTTCGATATAATTAGCAGATATTGGCGTCTGTAATAGATGTTTTGTCTGCTTTATCGCAAAGGGACCTCCTAAACGCACTTTTCTCGCCATCTCTACTGCTTCGTCCATTAATGTTGACCCTTCGACTGCAAGATTAACCAGCCCCATCTGCAAAGCTTTTTGACTATCTTGAAGTTCGCCAAGAAGAAGGAGTTCTCGCACATCGCGCGTCCTAATTTGACGAAGGAGCAGGTGCGCAACTTGTGAGGCAATGAGTCCGCGTCTTACCTCCGGAAAGCCAATTTTCGCATCTCTTGCAAGCAGCGCAAAATCACAAGCAGCCACAAGCCCAGCTCCCCCTGCAATCGCATCGCCTTGGACGGCCGCGATGGTAACAAGAGGCGATGTATAGATCGTTTTAAATAGGTGCGCCACATGCTGCGCCATTTTGTCGATGAGACTCTCTTGTGCCGCTTCTTGTAAATCAAGGCCCGAGCAAAAGGCTTTACCTGTCCCTGTTAATATGGCCACGCGGAATTGATCTTCCCGTTTTGCAAGGGTTTCAAAAGCTGAAATGAGCTCCTCCATCAGTGCAAGTGAAAGAGCGCCACGCTTTTCTTCTCGCTGTATTGTAATCCTCGCAATACCCTTTTCTACGTCTTCGACTTTGATATACTCTGTCATGATTCGACCTCACAATTATTAGACGCTACCATATCGACTTTTTGCTAGGTACAACTTTTAATCACATTTATCCTAAAAACGGCAGTTGGAGACGCTAACTTGACACAATCTCTTGAACCAGAATCATTTGCAGTGGGGCGGTCCTTCACCACTTGGGAATGTCCCGCCCTACTGCAAAGTGATTCTAATTCAAGATCTTGCGCCAATTTAGCATCTCGAACTGCCGTTTCTAGGTTTATCAAAATGAGGATTTTTTTTGAAGAGTTGAAAAATTGTTGTGATGTATTTAGCTTTGTGATATATGTAACATTTTTTGATATAGTGGAGGTATACAATGAGTCTAGCTACTCATAATTCAGTTAATTGTGTGGGATCTATCTATTCACCCTCTTGTTCATTGGGCCTAACACCTGAACTACATTCTTCAACTGAGACAATTGGGGGGCGGTTGCGACGAAACGGCGATGGAACTCTTGAAGTGATACCAAAAGCGCCAATGGAGGTTGTCGGTGAATATATTTTAAGGCCAGCGATTGATGTAATAGTATCTGTTTTTCAATCAACTTTTGGTCATGTGCTTAGGTTCGGACAGGCGATAGACAATGTAGTCAGAGGGATCAATATTTTACCCATGGCAGAAGCTGCTGCCACTGCAAAAGAAAATGTCTATAATAAAGATGACTATGATCCGGAATCTTGTCCACAAGCTTCTAAGACCGTCTCTGATTTAGTTGCAGCGGCGTTAAATAAAAATGAAGTCAATTATGTTACAGCGGCAAAACCGATTGCGTCGGAATATTTACGTGCTTGTCAAGCCCAAAGAATTGAAAGAATGATGAAGAATCAACATGCGCGCAACTTGGATGTTTTTGAAGAAAAAATTAAAGCGCGCGACAAAGCACTGAGCGACTGTAAAGCAAAGCATGGAGAAAGTTGCTACCGTCACAACTGGAGGGATCAAACACCTCGATTGGAAGCAATACCCGAAACAAAGAGCGTCGATGGTGAAGTTCAAACAACTATCCGATGGAAAGTGCATCCTGGGTATCTCTATTGGAGTATCTATGTGGATTATTCAACTAGGGATCAGGAGTGGAGTAGTGGTATGTTAAATTGGGACACCCATAAAGATCAACCTACGATTTCTGAATAGACTTCTTTCAAAACTTCATTTGGGAAGTAAAATTGATTTTTGAACGAATTTATCGACAAATTTTGAGAGTATATGTAGGCATCTTTATCGGCAAATGAAGTTTTGAAAGAAGTCTCATGAAGCGCATAAAGCGAGTATAAACATTCCGATGAGTATTTGTCCTTTCCAAAATCACCATAGTGGTTCTTTTCAACCTGACTCTTGCCAAATGGGTCTCCTCGTTTGCACTGATCAGCCTACTCTTTCAGAAGGCAGGTTATATGAAAGAGACGGTGTCATTCAACTCATTCCTAAATCTCCAGCTGAAGTGGTTGGTGAGAGAGTATTGCGACCTCTCATCGATTTAACATATCAAGCAGCTAGTTCTGTATTTGACTCAATAAAATCCAAAGTGATGACCGCTCACCGCTTTGTTTTAGACTTTAACTTGTTGCCTGTCGCACACGCGGAAAGTATCCCTCAAGATTCTTTAGATGAGGCTCAGAATGTCTTGTACAGTTGTTCATTAACAGATGGATTCGCACAAATAGAAAAGATGCCTCTTCTCCCGGATAGGCCACAAATAGCCAGCTCGGAATTAGAAGTTGAACCAAATACAAAAACACAAAAGTTGCGTAAAGCACTTCGAATATTTAAAACAAGTGCTGAAGCTCTTCAATTTCTTCATGACGATGGGGTCGACACCACCCAGTTCCAACCGATTTGTTTATTGCAAAATGATTTTAATCGCCTCACCTATCCCCCACAATCTCTTTCTCTTAAAACTTCGCAAAATATACGTGAAAGTATGGACGCTTTATCAGTGTTTGTTAAAGAGGGAGATTTGAGAGGATGTGAGAGCAACATTAGTCCTCTATTGACTGCAATCAAAATGCAGACAACGAAGTACCCTCTTGAGATACTGGGTCGCTTTCCAGATTTATTACTTCCAATGCTAGAGAGGCTGAGCGGTGTCTATTCCATTCGCGATTTTTCGGATGACTTAACCACTTTACATGACATTTCACAGGAAGTGATCGAGAAAATAAGGCATTCGGATGAGACACATATATCTCCTTGGATCTCTCTTTTGATCGATACCAGCAAGAGAGATCCAAAACTTTTGAAAAGTACATTTAAGCTCGCGACTACTCTCTTTCAAAGTGGGAAAGCAGACGCAATGACCTGGAAATTTCAGAAATATCTTCGACGCCTTGCAACTCTTAGCCGTGTAAACACAATGAATGATGATGAGGCCAATATCGTGGAGAAATTTTTAAAAGTGAGTGGTTCTCAAAATTTTATTCTCGACACAATTCTTAGCTTTTTAGAATCACTTGAATACGATTTTATTCGCATTGAACGACAATCAATTGATTTGCGCTCACTTCTAGTCAAAAGCTTGCTTTTCAAAGAGCTACTCATTGCAATTGCATGCTTACTCGAAGTGATTGTGGTCCCCTTTCCTTGGAAGCTTCAATTTCTAGTTGCGATTCTCGCTTGCTTTGTTGCCATGGAGATTTACTATTTACCACAATGCTAACCAATTTTATCCTAGATCCGGCAGTTCGAGATGGCAAATTAATGCAAGATCTTGAATTAGAATCACTTTGCAATGGGGTGGGACATTCCCAAATGGTGAAGGACCACCCCATTGCAAATGATTCTGGTTCAAGAGATTGCGTTAAGTTGCCGTCTCCAACTGCCGGATTTAGGTTTATATCCTCATCTCTAAAATGGCTTGTCCTAAGGCTTTGCCTTGAGAATCAATGCGTAAAGATCGACTCCCCCCTCCTGCAAGCACCCCTACAAGAATAAAATTTAAGGCAAGCAAATTGGGAAGCTCATAGCGCACTACTTTGGTCGGACTTAAAGCTGCAAAATAGCTTTTCACTTTGTCTTCCGTCAATCTCTTAAGGAGCGTGGCATACCCTTCTTCCGTAAAGGCAATGACTCCAATATTGGAATTATTACCCTTGTCACCGCTTCTTGCGTAGGCAATTGTATAAAGGACAATAGAGTCATCTGCTTGTTTCATCATCTACCTTAAATATTTGAAATGAAGGGGTAATGGCAGATCGTTCAATGAGGCAGGGCCAAAAACCAAATACAGGCCTAGATTTCGCCCTTGCCGTCACATATCCCGTTGTGCCTGGAGCGCCTGACGTCACCATGGGGGCAATTTGTTTTGAAAAACACTCCAAAACTTCTTTTCGACTGTCTGCAACGGCGATGCGCAATAAGCACTCATACACATCGGTCATTTTTAAAACACCTCCGACAATACCCCCGGCTCCTAAAATCTCGATGCACGACCTTTGCGGACTACAACCTAAATGCTTCATTCTGGCCAGTATCACATCGCTTGTGCGCCTCCCTTTTGCATCTGCCTCTTTTCCAAAAATCGCAAGTGTGGCCTCTGCTTTAAATCCATCTTGGTAAGTCGCACTCACCTTATAAGATGAGGGAGGAGCCGATCCAATGGCCCCTTCAACAGATACTCTATTAACCCCTACTTCTTTAAGGTTGAGACCAAGAAATGAAACCGTCACATCAGGGCTAAGATAAGCTGCAGGATCCCCAATTTCATAAAGCAGCTGCTCTTTAACCGTGCGAAGAGAAACTTCGCCACCACTTGCAAGCGGTTTAGTAATGATAAAGTGGCCATCACTTGCCATCTCGACAAAGGGAAATCCAAGATTTTCGCACCCCTCAATCTCCATCCAATGCGTTGCAATTCCTCCGGTCACTTGAGTGCCACATTCGATGAGGTGCCCGGCAATAGTTGCTTGCGCAAGACGGCCATAGTCTTCCCTTTTCCATCCAAATTCAGCCATGCATGGAGCAACAGTTAAACTTGGATCGGCAGTGCGCCCTGTGACGACTATGTCTACACCTTGTTTTAAGGCATTTGCAATGTTTTCAGCTCCTAGGTAGACATTTGCAGTCGACAGATTTTTTAAGACTTCACTTACCGCAGATCCTGTCTCAAGGTTATTAAAAAGGGGATGTTTTGGATTTGATCGAATGGCATTTAAAACATCGTCTCCAAAGCAGGCAGCCACTTTCATCCCATGGCAGCCCTTGGCTCTCAATCTATCGACTATGGCCAACGCACACTGAATGGGATTAAGCCCTCCTGCATTAGTCACGACCTTTACTTTTGATCCCCCTTTCCAATGGGGCGTTAAAGAATCGATCACGTCAAGGAAATCTTTGGCAAAGCCTACAGTTTCATCTTTTGATTTCTGCACCGCCATGATCGATAGGGAAACTTCGGAAAGGTAATCTAATGTCAGATAATCGATATCTGGTTGCTGTTTTAAAAGTTCTGCTGCTGCATTGTTTTGATCTCCCCAAAACCCTTGTGCGTTGCCTATTTTAATGATCTTTTTCATAGGTTAAACCTGAATAACGCCTGTGTGGAAGGAGCGCTCTTGCAACGGCGCGCGCATTGCGATGCCAAATAAATGCGCCAAAACATCTCGCGTCGTTTCAGGGGCAATGATCGCATCGACCCACCCCCTTGCAGCGCCATAGCGAATGTCCATTTGCTCTAGATAATTGCATTTGATTTCTTCGTGCATCTCTTTAATGGATGCGCTATCTAATGCAACGCCCGCCTTTTCTCTTGCTTTTTTCTTAATACTTACCAATGTATCTGCAGCTTGCGAGGCCCCCATCACAGCATATTTTGCATTGGGCCATGCCAAGATAAAGCTCGGATCATAAGCCTTGCCGCAAAGGGCGTAATGCCCAGCTCCAAATGAATTGCCGATAATCACGGTAATTTTGGGGACGATGGAATTACTGACAGCGCTTACAAGTTTAGCTCCAGACCTAATGATGCCGGATTGCTCGGCTTGAAGCCCCACCATAAATCCCACCACATCTTGCAAAAATAAAAGGGGCACCTTGATCTGGTTGCAATCCATGATAAAGCGAGCGGCCTTGTCGGCCCCTTCTTTATAGATGACGCCGCCAACTTCCATTTGCCGAGCTCCATTTGTCGTCATCACGCGCTGATTGGCCACAATGCCGACACAAATGCCTTTGATCTTTGCATAGGCTGTCACAAGGTGCTTTCCATAATCTTTTTTATATTCTTGAAGGGAGTCTTTATCGACAATGCACGCGATGAGATCTTTGACATCATAACACCTATTGCGATCCCCTTCTGCAATCTCGTAAATCTCATCGACAGATCGCTCGGGTGCAATCTCCACATATGGTAAGCAAGAGTCACTAGGCAAAAATTCGGCAAGGGCTCGCAATCTCTTTAAACAGGCAAGATCATCTTTTTCATAAAAATCAACCGTTCCGCTAATTTCCGCATGCATCTTAGCGCCCCCAAGGGCTTCAGCATCGACTTCCTGGCCAATAGCAGCTTTTACAAGGGCAGGTCCTGCTAAATATAGACCGCTGCCTTCCGTCATCAAGAGTTTATCGCAAAGGACGGGTAAATATCCGCCTCCCGCCACACAGTTTCCCATGATGGCGGCAAACTGGGGAATCCCTGCAGCAGAGATGACGGCGTTATTTCGAAAAATCCTTCCAAAATCATCTTCATCTGGGAAAATATCTTCTTGCAAAGGCAAAAAGACGCCAGCAGAATCGACGAGATAAATAATGGGAAGGCGCGATTCAAACGCAATACGCTGAGCCCTTAGCATCTTTTTCACCGACTGTGGAAACATGGCGCCAGCCTTTACTGTGGCGTCATTTGCAATGATCATGACAGATCTGCCCGATACTTTTGCAATTCCCGCAACAACCCCTGCTTGTGGCACACCGCCCGTCTCTTTATACATCCCCCAAGCGGCAAAAAGGCCTATTTCAAAAAAGTTTTGTGTCCCATTTTCTTGATCGATAAGGTGGGATAGTCTTTCGCGCACGGTCATTCGCCCAAGTTTTATTTGCCGATTAATTCCCTCAATCCCCCCTCCAATCGATAGTTGTTCCCCCTCTTGAAGAATGTCTTTTGTCACTTGTCTTAAAGGGTTCACTTTGATACTCCCTTGATAAGCGCATCCGATGCCCTGCACTTCATCTCATCAAAGGATGAAAAAAGGCTCTGGTAAGTCTCATCAAACTTTTTTAATGCCATTTGGCAATAAAGCATTCCCGCTAAATTGTCCTCTTTTGCGGCATCCATCTTATTAATCACGGCAGATACTGTGTAAAGGGCGATTGCCATATCGGCAAGGCGGGCAAGTTCAAGTTGCCTTTCAGCCACAGATTCCCTGTAATAGATCAGCAGTTTCGCAATGCCTACACTAAATTTATGCACCGACTTTGCCAGCTGTTTAGCTACCTTTTCAAGGCTTTTAGATTTTACAGCCACTTTTGGCCGTTTGATCCATTGAAAAAATAAACCACTCATCCGAGAAATAGTGTTAAACTCATTAACGGGATGCAAGAAAGCTGCAAAAAAACCTTTAAGATCAAGCCCCACTTCCCTTAAGCCGACAGCGCCGATAAAGGCTCTTAGCACATCATTTGAGCCTTCTCCTATCATGTTGAGGCGAGCGTCTCGCATCATCCTTTCTAATGGCGCATCTGTAAAAAGAGATCTGCCCCCATAAATTTGCATCGTCTCGTAAATGATCTCCCAAAGCGCTTCACTCGTAAAGACCTTTAAGATGGCCGATTCTAGCATGATATCTTCTACCCCTGCATCGATAAGGCCTGCTGTAAAATAGGTCGTGGCCTCCATGGCAAAATTTAATGCGGCAATGCGCGCAAGCTTATCTTTCACAAGCTCAAATTCACAAAGAGGTTTTTTAAACTGAATTCTCGTCCTTGCATGCTCTTTTGCAAGGGAGAGTAAATAGTTAGCAGATCCCGTACACATCGCCCCAAATGTCGTTCTTCCATAATCTAAGACCGTTAAGCAAATTCTTAAACCCGCTCCCTTTTCTCCTAAAATATTTTCTTCAGGAATCACCATGTTAGTAAATTTCAAATTTGCCGTCTTTGTCCCTCGCATGCCAACTTTATCGAGTTTTTTGGCAGTGACTTCAAAACCTTCAGTCTTTGAAGGCACTAAAAAGGCTGTGATCTTTTCTTGTACCCCCTTTGGAGTCTCAATTTCTGTTTTGGCCATCACAGTCAATAGATCGGCGATGCTCCCATTTGTCGTCCATTGCTTAATGCCATTGATCGTGTAGGTTTTTTTTTCTTTATCATAGATTGCCTTTGTTTCTACACCTGAAGCATCTGAGCCTGCATTTGGCTCTGTTAATGAAAAGGCTGCAAACATTTCTCCAAGGGAGAGCTTTTTTAGCCACTTGTCGCATTGATTTTTTGTTCCAAATAGGATAAGTCCTTTAAGACCAATGCTTTGATGAACGCTTACAAAAAGTGCTGTCGAAGCGCAATGAGAAGCTAGCACTTCTGCTACCTTACAATAAGCGCCTTGCGACATTCCAAGGCCTCCCCATTCTTTAGATACGGTCATCCCCATGACCCCAAGTTTTTTAAGCCCTTCAATGACGGCAGGCGGAATTTCTCCATTTCGATCAATTGCAGCTGCATCGATCGATTCAGCGGCAAATCGATCGACTTTCGCCACAAAATCTTCTATTTCTTGTGAATTAGCCTTCGGAGGCATAGAAAATGAAAAGCCCGGATCATTATCATAAATTCCATAGAAAAGCTTTTTGCAAAAACTTTTTGAAGTGTCATCTTGTGGATGAAACTGCGAAAGGGCCTCTTCTGCTAATTTTCTTTGTTCATCGTCCATATTTTGCCCTGTATTAATTTTTTTTAAAAATAGCCTTGTAAGTAGAATAAGTCTAGAAAAATATTGCACATGCGATATACTGCAAATGATGGATGATAAGTTTTACCCGATAATAGATTTGCATTGCGATCTGCTCTCGCATTTAGCCAAAGAGGCCCATCGCCTCCCAGGGGCACTTGAAGATGTAGAGTCTCGCTGCTCCCTTTCAGCCTTAAGGAAAGGGAATGTTAAACTGCAAACGATGGCCATTTTTACAGAGACATCGCCAAATAGTCTCAGGCAAGGGATGGCACAAGCCAACGTTTTTAAAGAGCTTAAAAACATCAGTCACGGCGCATTTACATATGTCAAAACAAAGCAGCAATTAGATGAATTGGCTGCCCATACAATTGGCGCAATTCCCGCAATAGAAAACGCCTCATCCCTTTGCGATGAGAGAGAAGATCTTGAAATTGCATTAAAGCGCCTTTCCACCATTCAACACAAAATCGGCAAATTTGCCTACGTGACCTTGACATGGAACACAGAAAATCGCTTTGGAGGAGGCGCTGCCACATCCATTGGCCTAAAACCGGATGGAAGGCGCCTTATCGACTATTTAGCCGAACACTCCATCGCCATCGATTTTAGCCACACTTCTGACCCTTTAGCTTTTGAGATCTTTAATTACCTAGATAAAGCCAATCTTAAAGTGCCGCTTTTAGATAGCCATTCCAACATGCGCAAAATTCACCCTCACTTTCGCAATTTGTCAGATGAGATCGCCAAGGAAATTCTACATCGAGGCGGTATCATCGGGATGAGTTTCATTAAGACATTCATTGGAGAAGAGGGCATGCATCGATTTACCCATCATCTTGCCCATTTGTTTGCGCTTGGCGGTATGAAACAAGTTTGCTTTGGAGCCGATTTTTTTAATGAAAATGACCTGTCAACTGCATTTAAAAGTCCTAGTGGTTCATTTTATAAAGACTTTGGAGATGCAAGCTGCTATCCATCCCTTTTGCAGATTTGCAAGTCGCACTTATTTCTTTCCGAAGATGTCCTTTGCGATATCGCATGGAATAATGTCTTAAGCTTCTTAAAATCTTATTATTTTTAATATGATCTTAATTACAGGCGTTGCAGGCTTTATCGGTTTTCACCTTGCAAAACGCCTCCTGAAAGAAGGTCATGAAGTTTTAGGGATCGACAATCTCAATGATTATTACGACGTCTCTTTAAAAGAGGCAAGACTTTTGCAAATTTCTGGTTTTCAAAATTTTACATTTTTGAAACTCGATATCGCAGATGAGAGTGCCATGCAAAAGCTTTTTTGTAAGCACAACTTTTCGCGCGTGATCCATCTAGCAGCGCAAGCTGGGGTCAGATATAGCCTCATTAACCCTCATGCCTATGTACAATCTAATATCACTGGGTTTTTAAATGTATTGCAAGGGTGTAAAGAACAAAAAAATATTCACCTGCTTTTTGCCAGCTCAAGCTCTGTCTATGGAGTTAATACCAAGACCCCATTTTCCCTTAGCGATCCTACAGATTGCCCTGCCTCCTTTTATGGCGCGACAAAGAAAGCCAATGAAGTGATGGCCCATGCCTATCACCACTTATATGGGACCCCGATGACCGCCCTTCGATTTTTTACCGTATATGGCCCGTGGGGAAGACCCGATATGGCACTTTATAAATTTACTAAAGCCATTCTTCAAGGTGAGCCGATCGAACTCTATAACCATGGAGAGCTCTTACGCGACTTTACCTATATCGACGATGTCATCGAAAGCCTTATCCGCATGCTTGACACAAAAAATCTCGAATATAAAATTTACAATATTGGCAACCAAACGCCGGTGAGGCTGCTCGATTTTGTCTTAAGTCTTGAAAAAACCTTAGGCAAAAAGGCTAAACTCAAATACCTTCCAATGCAACCGGGCGACGTTTTAAAAACATATGCAGACATTGATGACTTAATAAAGGACTTTGGCTATAGACCGAGAACGTCAGTTGAGGATGGAATAGCCAAATTTTGCGCTTGGTATCTAGAATATTATCCCAGAAAGTTTGGATTTGTGCTTTGAGAAAACCCCTGGGATAACGGGATAAAACACAATGGATTTAGCAGGATCTGCAAGATCTGCTGCACAAATGCCTAAAATTGTGCCATCGCATGAAAAGGCGATTCCCTTTACTCCCCCTTCTTCTTCTGCATGTTGTTGCAAATAGATCGTTTCAGGGTTATAGATGGCAAATGTCTGCACGGGCACATGGTTATAGCGAGGCGCTGTATTAGATATTTTTTTAAATAATGAGAGTGTTTTTCTTCCAGCAGCGCTGGAAACTGCAAGCGTATCATCTCGAGGATGAAAACTGACAGAATGGGTATAATGAAATCCGGTCTCCTCTCCCTTTATAATTTCAACAGGCTCTTCAGTGTATCGATCGTCAGTCTCTGCTATCCTTTCGTAAATGAGCACAGAATGGACCCCATGGCTGGTAATGGCCAAAAGCGATCCATCGCTTGAAAAGGCAATTCCATCGGGCCTTGAGAATATGTCGATAGGGCCTGTAATCACCTGATAGGGCATGGATGTGTAAGTATCTCCATCACAGTAGTAAAGTGCGACATGATGACCTAAGACATCGCACACGGCAAGGCATTTACCGCTTGGGTGAAAGGCGACAGCATTCATGCCTACAAAGGAAGCATCGCTGCCCTTTATAATAAAAAATGGAATTTGGCTAAAAAAGTCATCATCTTTATTTTTCTGATAGATTACCACCTCATTTGTGTTACGACTTGCCACGGCGAGATGCTCTCCATTTGGAGAAAACGCAACATCATGAGGAAAATTTAGTGGGTTTTGAGGAGATTCAAGGATAAAGACCGGGGCAATATCGTTCTTTAGGCTATTGCAGTCCAATATGGAATACAAGAGAACCTTACCATTTGATGCACTGGCAATGGCGACATATTTTCTATCCGGTGAAAAGGCAATCCCTTCCGCCTGTTGAATCCTCGTATTAGGTCCTTGTATTGACCCCATTGGAAAGCTTGCGAGCTTAGCGGAGTGCAAAGCAATTGGAAACAGCATCAAAAGAAATAAGACTTGTTTTAACACCCTACCCCCCACCTCTTCTGTTTTATGGCGCAACGACATCTGGCAAGACCCTTCTCATTTCATAATATGAGGGGCCAGCTGCCTCTATCATCGCGCCTCCAAGGCATACGTCGCCAGCGTAAAATACAATCGATTGCCTTTCGGTCACGGCGCGCTGTGGGATATCAAAAGTCACATGCAGCCTGCCGTCTTTGATACTTGTGATGGTGCATTGTTGATCTGGCTGTCTATACCGCACCTTTGCGCGGCATCTAAAGGGAAGAGGAAAATCGAACGATCCCGCCACAAAACTTGAATCAGTTGCAGTGAGCTCATCGCAAAATAAGGCCGGATGGCGCGCCCCTTGCTCAATAAAGACAATGTTTTGTTTGACATCTTTGCCAACGACAAACCACGCCTCTCCTTCTCCTCCAATGGTTAAACCTTTGCGCTGTCCCGGAGTGTAATAGGCAACGCCATCGTGCTTTCCGATGACTTTGCCAGCTAATGTTTCAAAATTGCCGCTTTTAAAGACGATATATTTGCTTAAAAATTCTTTAAAATCTCTTTTGCCGATGAAACAAATCCCCGTGCTATCTTTTTTTTCCGACGTCGCAAGATTGACCTCTCTTGCCAATTGGCGCACATTACTTTTCATCATAGCGCCAATGGGAAAGAGAACTTTGCTTAAGGCCCTTTGTCCGATTGTATATAGAAAATAGCTCTGATCTTTGTCGGGATCTTTTCCCTTCAAGAGGCGATAGTTTCCCCCTTCCATATCTGTTTGGCAATAGTGACCTGTCGCTAGAAAGTCGCCTCCAATTTCAAGTGCTTTATTGAGAAGCACTTTAAACTTAATTTCCCGGTTACAAAGGATATCGGGATTTGGAGTAAATCCGAGCTCAAACTCTTTTAAAAAGTGCTGAAAAACAGATTCTTGATACTCTTTGATAAAATTCACGGAATAATAGGGGATATCAAGTCCTTCACAAACGCGTATGACATCCTCATACTCCTTTGCAGAGCGGCATATGCCATCGCCATCTTTTTCTTCCCAGTTTTTCATGAACATGCCGATGACGTTCATCCCCTGCTGTTTAAGTAGCACGGCAGCAAGCGATGAGTCCACACCTCCAGACATCCCTAAAACAACTGTTTTTTTTTCAGCGCACATGAAAAACCACCTATATTGCCATCCATAATACTCTAAAAGAGGATATTATGTCTAACAAATCCTCTCTCACATACTTTTTTGTTGTCATTTTATATGAAATTATCTATGTTGTCGTTTTATTTTTTATAAATTATGCATATCACAACAAATTAAAAAAAGACTTACCATGCTTATAAACATTAATTTAAAATCAAGCCATTACTATGTTTTAGTAATGAGCCTTGCTGCCCTATTTTTCACCTCTTCACTTTTTGCACAAGAGTTGTCAACCTTTCAGTCGGAAGAAGAGCTCCTTAAAGCCTTTGAAGATGGCAATCAAAATCGCAATGGAGGATACTGTTGCTTTGGTGGCATGCATGGGATGATGCTAAAATCAAGTGTCAGGACGACAGCTGCGCCCATGGCTGATTCAAACGGCGCATCAAACAGCTACTCCAAAACCAACGTGCAAACAGATGGCGTTGATGAAGCCGATATCATCAAAACAGATGGGGATTATATCTATATGGTCGTAAACGGCCATCTTGTCATTGCTAAAAATTTAGATGCAAAAGGTTTAAGGATCGTTTCGAAGATTAAATTCGATAATTTCACCCCAAGCGATCTATTCATCGATGGCGATAAGTTGCTCGTATTTGGAGCATCTACACACAGTTTTCCTTGTAAAACAAACGACGATGCGACCCCTCAAACTGCAAGGAGAATGAGACCTGTTAACTATTATCCAAGACATAACTCCTTTATGTCATTTAAAGCTTATGACATTGCAAATAGAAAAAATCCTGTTTTGATCAAGACCTGTGATTTTGAAGGTAGCTATTTGACTTCAAGAAAGATTGGCACTCACGTCTACTTCGTCATCCAATCTTATCCCCGTTATGATAAGACCCCTAAATATGGAAGCGACATCATCCCGCTTTATCGCGAAATGCTTGGGACAAATGAGCCATCTAGCGAGAATTTACAACCCATTGCAAAGTGGAGCGAGATAGGATACATCAGACCTATCCAGGCTGAAAGTTTTATCACAGTGGCATCGATCGATATGTCCAACGACAATACGCCTTTGCAAAAAAAGACAATCTTAGGTTCCGGGAAAAACGTCTACGCCTCATTAGACCACATATATATCGCCCAAACGCTATGGCCAATGTATTTTGCTGCGGGAGAATTAGTCGAAAACAACGTTCAAAAGACAATTGTCACAAAATTTTCCCTTAAGAGCGGAAAATTAGATTTTATAGCTAAAGGTGAAGTCAAAGGAGACATTTTAAACCAATTTGCGATGGATGAAAGCGATGGCCATTTCAGAATTGCCACCACCATCAGAGGATATGAAAACAATCAAGACACCTCCACCAATAACGTCTATGTACTGGATCAAGACTTGCAAAAGGTAGGCAAGCTAGAAGGAATAGCGCCAGGAGAGAGTATTTATGCGATCAGATTCATGGGCAAAAGGGCCTATATGGTCACATTTAAGCATGTGGATCCCCTATTCGTCATTGACTTAAGCACTCCTGAGAAACCAGAAGTGCTCGGCAAATTGAAGATTCCAGGCTACTCAGAGTATCTACACCCATATGATGAGACCCACCTGATAGGGATTGGGAAAGAAGTGGATGAAAGCGTCGATGCAGATAAGATACATACCGAAGGCGCTGTCTATTACACGGCGATACAAGGAATAAAGCTTGCGATATTTGATGTCACAGACGTCGCAAATCCCCTTGAAATGCATAAAGAAGTGGTAGGCGATCGAGGCTCTTACAGCGAAGCTGCCACCGAACATAAGGCCTTTCTTTTTGATCGCGAAAAAGGGCTCTTAGTTCTTCCGATGACTGTTGCCAAGCTAAAAAAAGGGCAACCAAAGAGTGCAGAGGGAGAATTTTGCTTTCAAGGGGCCTATGTCTACGACCTTAATCTTAGCAATGGCTTTTCCTTAAGAGGAAAAATCAGCCATTATGACGATGATAAAGTATATAAAACTGCTGGGTCTTATTGCAGAGGCGATGCTGCCATCAAAAGAAGCCTTTACATAGGCGATGTCTTGTATACGTTGTCAGAGAGTAAGCTCCAAGCAAACGATTTGATTAGCTTGAAAAAACTAAAGGCACTCGAACTTAAATAGATCTTCTACCTTTTAAGATGCATAAGCGCTCTTGCAACCGTTAAAAAGCCGATTTCAATTCTCTTTATTCCAAAGTGCTCGTTTGGCGCGTGGATACAATCTTTGGGAAGACCAAGTCCTACCAACACGACTTCTGCGTTTGACACTTTTGATAGCTTTGGAACGATGGGGATAGAGGCGCCGTGATAGACCGCTTGACAAGGGATTCCAAAGACTTCGCTATACGCCGTTATAAAAGCCTTAGCAGCTTTTGATGTCACATCTGCCATCACCGGATCTCCCCCTCCGGGGTGCACATGAACGGCAATTTGCATTCCGGACGGAACATGGGATTTTAAGTAATCCTTAACGAGCTTGCCGATAACTTGAGGTTTTTGATTAGCCACGAGGCGGCAAGAAATTTTTGCGCTCGCCTTAGCGGGAATGACTGTTTTAAAACCTTGTCCCGTATAGCCACCGTTGATCCCGTTAATTTCAAGTGTTGGGCGCAGCCAGTTGCGCTCAAGTGGTGTAAAGTCAATCTCTCCACCATTGGGAAGAGCGCCAAAATTTTGGGTATATTCTTCTGAATCAAAATCCCACATGAGATTTTGCCTTGCCTCATCGCTTAAAGTAGCCACATCATCATAAAAGCCCGGAATCACAATCTTACCCTTATCATCGCGAAGAAGCGATAAGAGCTTTACAAGGCAGTGGTTGGGATTTAACGCAATCCCCCCATGAAGCCCTGAGTGAAAATCAGTGTCACTGCCCGTTAACTCCACATCCATCGTCACAAGACCTCGCAGGCCAAGAGTAATCGCAGGTTTTGATAGCGAATCAAAACCCACATCGACGACAGCTAAATAATCTGCTTGTAATTGCTTACTTTTACTTTCAAGTATCTCGGAAAGTCCAAAGCTGCCACATTCCTCTTCCCCTTCTATACAAAGCTTGATGTTAATGGGCAACCCAACACCCGATTCTATTAAAGCTTTTAATGCGAGGAGGACATAAAAGCATTGCCCCTTGTCATCTTGCGCACCCCTCGCATAGACCTCACCATCTCGGATTGTGGGGGTGAAAGGAGGGCTCATCCAAAGCTCTAACGGATCGATTGGCTGCACATCGTAATGGTTATAAATTAAAAGAGTCGGCTGATCAGGTCCTGCCTTTAGATGAGTAGCAAAAATTGTCGGATGCCCTTTTGTCTCCCACACCTCTACCTCAAAGCCGATTTCTTTCAAATACGCAATCAGCCACTTTGAGCAAGCAATGACTTCGTCTTTATAGGCCTGCTCAGAACTGATACTTTTAAACTCTAAAAAGCGAAAATAATCTTTAAGCCCTTGCTCTTTATATTGGGCATAAAGCGCTTTTAGTTGCTTTACTTCATCTGAAAAATTTTTATTTGGAGAGTGCATCGGTATATTGCCTAAATGATAAATCTTGCCTAATGGGATTAAACTCTTCTTTCATGAGAATTTGCTTTATATCTAAAACACCTTCTCGCACAGCGCACTGCAGCCAGCCCACAGATTTTTTCGCCTCGTTAAGCATTGCATAGGCCATGGCGTTAGTGAGCGCGCTTTGAGAATTTGGCGTCTCTTGATAGACCCTATCGCCTATTGCCACAACGTCCTCCCACCTCTTTAAGCTATAGGCCAAATAATGCAAAAAGCGACGGCCTTGTGGACTTAATTGCCTTTGGTCTTGACTTAGGAGTTGAAACGCTTTTTCTTTTTCGTCTAGATCGGAAAAAAGCTTTGCCAACATCTCTTTAGAATTTGTGTAGATCACTCCTTTCTTAGCGCGCTCTAAAATAGTTTGCAGCCTATCTATTGCAAACTGATCTTTAAGAGGATCCGCTATAGTTCTTGATGTGATATAAGCTTCTACTTCCTTGTAGAGTACAAGTAGACTGACGTCACCATCTTCCACCTGAAAGGCATTTGCAATTTTGAACGAATTGTAACTTTCGTACATAAAAAGAAAAAAAAGGGATCCTGCGATATAGGAGCCATTAATCATAAAAAAAACACCTAAAAGGGCTGCAATTGCGATACTGATCAAATACGATATCTTAATCCCCTTATGGCCAAAAATTGCCTCTAAAATAATGCCAAGAAGTTTCCCCCCATCCATCGGTTGCACAGGAAGTAAATTGATAATTGTCCAAAATAGATTGATGCTATAGGTGACCTCTAAAATATAAAAAATAAGCGATGTAGGATGAGACGCCAAGTGACTTCCCAGCCACCATGCGATAGCTGCAAGCAAAAACCCTGCGAGCGGTCCATTGCAGATTACAATGAATTCTTGCCATTTGTTTAACCTGCCCCCATCGCGGATGGTCACTCCCCCAAACCCCATCAATTCAATGCGCGCTTTTTGCCCAAAGGCAACAGCTGTTAAGGCATGTCCATATTCATGAAATAGCACTGAAATTAAGATGATGATCGTCCAAATCAGGGTCCCATCGAGGCGATTTGTGCTAAGCCAACCGATGATCACGGCCATCACCCAAAAAAAAGGCTGAATTGTCACGGGAATAAAGGATCTCAAGATAAATGCTCACAAGTTAATAAGCGTTGAATGATCAACCCAAGGTCAATAGGTTCCTTGGCAATTTCGACATTGGCAGCTTTGAGGGCTTTTATTTTATCTTCGGCCCCTCCCTTACCTGCAGAAATAATGGCGCCCGCATGCCCCATCCGCCTGCCAGGCGGCGCTGTCATCCCCGCAATGTAGGCGACAATGGGCTTTGTACAGTGCTCTTTAATCCACTCTGCAGCCATCTCTTCTGCGTCCCCGCCAATTTCGCCAATCATCAAGATGCCGCGCGTATCGGGATCTTTTTCAAAGAGCTGCAGTACATCGATAAAGTTTGTGCCATTTAAAGGATCTCCTCCAATGCCAACGCAAGTAGACTGACCAAGGCCAAGCTGCGTCGTCTGCCATACAGCCTCATACGTCAATGTCCCGGAGCGAGAGACAACCCCAATACACCCCTTCTTATGGATGTAGCCAGGCATTATCCCGATTTTACATTCGCCAGGAGTTATAATGCCGGGACAATTTGGGCCAATTAAGCGACTTGTTTTGCTTGCCTTCATCACTTTACTCACTTCCAACATATCGCGAATAGGAATTCCTTCTGTAATACATACGATGAGAGGAATTTTAGCATCTTCAGCCTCAAGAATTGCCTCAGCAGCAAATGGGGGCGGGACAAAAATCAATGACGCATCGCAATCGGTCTCTTTCTTTGCCTCTAAAACAGTGTCAAAAATAGGAAGGTCAAAAATTGTTTGCCCCCCTTTACCTGGAGTTACTCCTCCGACGTAATGCGAGCCATATTCAATCCCTCTTTGGGTGTGATGAGAGCCAGATTTTCCCGTAATCCCTTGGGTGATCACTTTTGTAGCTTTATTGATTAAAATAGCCATCTATTGCTCCCCTACTAATAAACTCACGACTTTTTTTGCCGCTTCATCGAGGCTATTGGCCACACTAAATGCAAAGGGGGATTGCTTTAAATATTGCCGGGCTTGTTCTACGTTCGTCCCCTCCATCCTCACCACAAGCGGCACATGGACATCCATTTCCGTCGCAGCCTGGACAAGTCCTTTGGCGAGCACTTCACAATCTGTGATCCCTCCAAAAATATTGATTAAGATCGCCTTTACTTTTTTATCGAGTAAGATAATCTTAAACCCTTCTGCCACCTTTCCAGATGAGGCGCCCCCCATGATGTCGAGGAAATTGGCAGGCTCTCCCCCTTGCAGCTTAATCACATCCATCGTCGCCATGGCAAGTCCTGCTCCATTGACCATACACCCGATACTCCCGGAAAGCCCTACATAGGCAAGGCCAAATTCTTTAGCCTTTACTTCCTCAGGCGTAAGTTGAGAGGGGTCAAATAGGGATGCTAAAGCTTCTTGGCGATAGAGCGCGTTATCATCTATACTCATCTTCGCATCTAACGCAATGAGCTCCCCATCTTGCGTTTCTACAAGCGGATTGATTTCAATGAGAGTGGCATCATTTTCTACAAATGCCTTGGCAAGGCCCCTTGCAAATTGAGAACATAAAACCCCAACTTTAGGGGTATTTTTCAGCGCCTTATTTAAGGCGATTAAATGATAGCTGGCAATAGTGCCATCGAAATTGATAGGAATTGAAATGATATCGCTTGGATTATTGACAGCCACTTCTTCAATATCGACTCCTCCCTTTGAGGAAGCGATGAGCGTCATCTGCCCTAAAGCGCGATCGATCACAATGCTCATATAAAGCTCTCGTTTAATCGGGACTAAAGCAGTTAAAATTAGGCAATTTACAATCTGTCCATTTGGACCTGTTTGATTGTTGACCATCTTCATCCCAAGCATTTGTTTGCCAAATGCTTTGATTTCATCTGGAGTTTTTGCAAGCTTTACGCCGCCTGCCTTCCCTCTTCCTCCTGCATGCACTTGAACCTTTAAGACCCCTTCGTTTAACTCTAACCCATCGACAAGTTCGACTAGCTGCTCATAAGAGGTAATAAGAAAATGGTCCGGGCTTTTGATCCCGTAGCGCTGCAATAATTCTTTAGCTTGGTATTCGTGTATGTCCATGTTATTCCTTATAGCGCGATGAAAAATTATTCTCTAGCTTAAAGTTGTAATTTTTTTTTGCAACAAAGCCAATTTGCGCGAGGTCAATTGCATGATCCTAGAAACGGCAGTTCACACTGAAAGAGCAGCCGTTGTCTCATTCATAGTTTCTGTTTGAAAACCGTGGCTTTGCTCATCCATACTGTATAACTGCATCATTGTCTCTCCTTCTGAAACAGATTCCTCCAAGCTTTGATCTGCTTTGTGGTTGCCACTCCATCTCTTACTATATCGGTGTACTTTCGTAGAAGATGGATAATGCTCCGAGTCTTCGTAGCCTCTTGACGGGACAATAAGGGATTGCTGTGTATTAGAGTGAGAAAAGTCTCCTTGAAAAGCGGATGACCTTACGTGATCAACAACACTGAGATCAAACTGTTCCAAAATAACACCTGCACTTCCTATTCCCCTGATGCGAACTGGCCAAGAGTTCTCTAAAAAAGCTCCACTTTTTGAATACACCACTCCAGTTGCTGAATTATACTCAAGCCAATATGACATATCATCTGGAATTCTCTCCCAACGCCTTTTAGAAAATTTACTAGCAGTGATCGCCTTCACCTTTGCAGCATTGCAAAACAGTTTATAATTCAATTTCTCTCCGACACTTAAAATGACATTTTCTTTAATGTATTTCTTTTTATTGATCCGATTCAAAATCAAGGCCCGTTTTTTATAAAACCCAAACATTGTCGTCAATCCACTAATAATGGGCGCTGTAATATTAATGATCTTAGCTAGATAAGATTCACCACCCACCAAAATATCAAACGTCCCTGTGGTCGTTGTCTGTCCATCGTTTGCTGTTACAGCAATTGTTAGGGTGCGAACTGCATACGTGTTTGTATCGGCAGGTGTTGGTTTTCCAGAAAATGTTCTTAAATCAGCATTGAATGATAACCATTTGGGCAAGCTAGATCCTCCAAATGTCGTTGCTGAATACGTCAACGGGTCGCCATTCGGATCAAAAAAAGCATTATCTGGCATGATGTAGTTAAAATTCACATCGACAGTTGCTGCTTGATCAGAAATTGGATTTCTGTAGGTCGGTGGCAAATTCGTTACGATATTCAACGGAAATATTTGATTAAATACTTCTCCCAAAGTAGTTTTTGCACCTACTTGTAAGAGCAACGTAGAGGCTCTTCCCAAAGGAGGTTTAGCAGTAAATGTTTGGGTCTTTTCATCAAATTGAATCCATATTGGCAAAGGCCCTCCACCGGCAAGGCCCCCGGTATATTCGGTGATCGTGCCCATATCTTCAAAAGCAGTTTCAGGAATTTGCTGAAAAACCACACTTCCTCCTGCAACCGCAGTCATTGCTGGTATCGGATCTGTAACTACCATACTAAAAGAATCAGAAACTATCCCACCAAAGCCATCATTAGCAAACACTGTAATATTCAATTTTTCTAATGCGATAGGAGTGCCTGAAAAAAAACCGGTACCGCTAAAGCTAAGCCATTTTGGAAGTGCATATGTTCCATTCAATCTTGCTGAATAGGTAAGTGAGTCACCATTCGGATCTGTGAAAGCATTTTGGTCGAGATTTAGATTCAACAAAGTATTTCGAACATTCGTAACGTCTGGCAAAGGAGTTGTAAGGACGGGGGGACCTTCAACTTTGAGCTGAAAAGGGATGCGAGAGGGGAGGAAATAACCATCTGTAGCTAAGTAGTAACAATCCAGTGTTGTTAGATCAGCAACTCCCGGTCTGCCAGATAGGACCCTCGTGGATGGATTAAAGGTTAACCATGCAGGGATTACAGAACCGTCTTGCCTAGTGACAGAATAAACAAGCCTGTTTTGGTCATTTTGATCCGCAAAAGTTCCGGCTTCAAACGTGTATGCCAAATTTTGGTTAACGTCCACTAAAACCAGTGGGACGGGAAGAATAGGGTTTGGGGGTTGGCCGACGCGTAAGTTGAATGTGCTGGAAGCCGCACCTGAAGGAGTGGTTCCGCTTACTTTAACAACGAAATCCCCCTGGTCGGTTGAACTTGGAGTGCCAGAAAATTTAATTTGATTAAGACTTAGGAGTTGTAAGCCACTATCAAAATCTGCCACAAAAGCTATGTTTTCCACAACTTGGACTCCATAGGCTTTTCCAGAAGTATCATAAGATCCAAAAAGAGTGGGATTTCTCAAATTAGAAGTGTTAAGGAGTTGTAATCCAGAGACATCATCTGCCACATACGCAATATTTCCTACGACGTAGGTTTCACGGGCAACGCCTGGGGTATCATAAGATCCGAGAAGAAAGGGATTGGCAACACCGGTAATGATTTTTAATCCATTAGCCCCATCCGCCACAAATGCATTATTTCCTACCACTTGAATTGCGACGCTACTAGTATCAGTATAAGAGCCGACAAAAGTAGGGGATTTCGGATTAGCGATACTAATGATTCGGTGATCAACTTGATTATTCGCTATAAAAGCGAAGTTTCCTACGACTTGGACCCCATACGCAAATCCAGGAGAAGTATCGTAGGATCCGATAAGAAGTGGGGCACTTAGATCCGTGATATTAATAATTTGCAATCCTGCAGACCAAGCTGACACAAAAGCTGTATTTCCTATGACTTGGACTCCAAGGACTTGTGCAGGCGCTTTATAAGCAGAGATAAGAATGGGTATGCTCGGATCAGATATGTCAATGATTTGTAATCCACCAGCCTGATCCGCTACAAAAGCAGTATCTCCTACGACTTGGAGCTTATAAGCATTTCCAGGGGTATCATAAGACCCGATAAGGGTGGGTGCTTTCGGATTAGAGATATTAATGATTTGTAATCCACTGGACCCATCTGCCACAAAAGCAGTATCTCCAACAACTTGAATTCCCGTGGCTTGTCCAGGAGTATCATAGACAGATACATTGAGGGGATCCGATAGGATCCTTAACCAGCTTGGGCCCTGTTTGATTGTGTGCTGAATAAGCACATTACCAGGTTCTGTAAAAAACGTGTGGCCTACGCTTTGGTACAAAGACCCAGGATTTGCCTGTTGATTCTCAAAAGGTGTCGTTGTTGCTACCACTCGTGGCTGTATTCTGGCATGAGCAAAACCTTTGCCGCTTTGATCTGACGCTTGCGATAAAATACCTCCACCATCTTCAGCTCCACTCATGCTAAAATAGCTACGCACATAATAGGCAACTGTTGCCCCACAAATCATAGCAGATGTGCAAATCGCAGCTTTTTTTAAAAAACCTGTCTTGCAAGATGAAGATTGAGGTGTGGGTAATGTTGATTCAATTAAGTTTTGTGAAGTATAGAGTGGGAGAATGGGTTTTGTTAAACTGTTGATACTTGGCATTTCTTTCCCTCAAATCATATACGAACATAAATTTTAGTGGATATATGGATTTAAACAAATTGATTTTTTAAAATCTTTGCTTTGTTGAAAATTATTATCTAGCTTAAAATTGTCATGAGTAGATCCCCTTTATAGAGAAAAATATACAGCTATCAGCTGGAAGGACTATATATTCAAAAAAATTTACCATGTGATTGCCCTGCCAATTTGCGGAAGAATCTTGTCTTCATCCGCTGTGTTTGATACAATCAAACATGGGGAAAAACAGCAATTATTTGCGATTTCGTATATGGAGGTCTTTATGGGAATGGAAGTGACTGGCAGGCAAAGTCCAGATAGACATGTGGATCAAGAGCAAGTCACAACATTAGCTCCTTACCAATTAGAAGCTGATGAGCGTGCTCATCATACAGGTAGAGGTACAGGTCCAGTGTCACTGCAAATGCTGACAAACAATCATCTCACAACAATTCATCAAAGCGGCATGCAAGAGGCCAAGGAATTCATAAACGCATTGGTGCTCCCCGGTATGCGCGCTTTTGGACAAGACGCAAGAGATGCTAGAGCTGTGCATGAGCGGACGATGAATAGCGTCTTGCAGACCTTTGGACATATTATAGCTACACAGGAAAGCGCATCGCTTCGTAAAGATGAAGTAGCTGCTGCAGACGCAAGAGACTTAAGGGCATCACATGAGCGTATTTTTCTTCGCAGCACGGAAACCGTTGCAGAAAATGCAAGAGATAGCAGGGCGTCGCATGAACGTGTCATGACTGAGGTAAACGCGACTATTAAAGACGTAGTTCAATGTGCAATGGAGCATTCTAGGGCTACACAACAGACTATGCTAAAAGCTCTTTTATATACAATCTCTTGCGCTCCTGACGCCGCCGCACTTGCAGGGCGCATGTATGAACAGTTAAACCAAGCTGAAGTCCAAATTGCTCAGGAAAAAGAGGCGCTGCAAAGAGCCGAAGAATTAAGACAAGCCCAAATTGAAAAAGAACAAGAAGAGCAGCAAAGAGCTCAAATGGCAACGATTTCAAATAGAGCGGCACGTATAGATCTTGTTCAGAAAAGAATTGAAGTCATTTCAAAACACATGGAAAATGATTGGGAGACAGTTAAAATAATTGGATCTATTTTTTGTGTTTGCATGGGCATTGCTCTTCTTGGCTATATGACAAGCAATTATCGATTGCTGACTGGAGGAGTTTTGGGTTGTGGCGCTTGCTTTTGGATAATAAGCGTGGATTCTCAAAATGTGCGCATCAAACAACAATGGCTAAAAATTTATATGAACGCATTGGATACGCTGAGAAAAACTAAGGGTGTAACTGTGCGTGCGGCTGTTGAGGGTCACTTGGCACGTGACCATTTTTTATATGAACGCTCCTTCTCTAACTCATTGAAAGCGCATTTGCGAAATATTCCAGATAGAGCTCTTGAGGGCGACCCCAATGAGACAACTCCTACCGTCCCGCACGAGTTACAGCCTTTTTTAAATCATGCAAACCGTTCGGCTTGGGGCTTTAGATCCTTAAGACTAAATTCGTGAGACATTATGGTACTTCAATTTATCAAATCTACATATCAGTCCTTAAAAGATGTGCTTGCAAAGACGCGCTCTTTGCTTGGCGCAAAGCTGACAAAACTATTCTCAGGTAAAATCGATGAGACTGCGCTACTAGAGCTTGAAAAACTGCTCTATGAATCTGATCTTGGCGTCCCCATAGCTAAGCTTTTGACAAATAAAGTGCGCGAGCATTTAAAAGCCAATCAGGCTTTAAAACCAGAGGCCCTTACGCAAATTCTAAAAGATGAGATTTTGCTTTTACTAAAGACTAAAGAAATCCCAGTACAAGCCTCCTCATCACTTGCAGTCTTTCTCATCGTCGGCGTCAATGGCAATGGAAAGACGACCTCTGTTGCAAAGCTTGCTCACCGCTTTCAAAGCGAGGGGAAAAAAGTTTTAATCGCCGCCGCCGACACCTTTAGAGCTGCTGCAATTGAACAACTCGAAATATGGGCCAATCGCTTGAAATTAGATATTGTGAAGGGAAAAGCTCAGTGCGATCCGGCATCTGTGGTCTTTGATGCCATGACAGCTGCTAAGGCAAGAGGCGCTGATGTCGCCATTATTGACACAGCCGGGCGCCTTCACACCAAGATCCCCTTAATGCAAGAGCTTGAGAAAATTAGGCGCACCTTAAAAAAAATTGCGCCGGATGCCCCTCACGAAACACTTTTAGTCCTTGATGCCACCGCCGGCCAAAATGCCATTGAACAGGCGAAAACCTTTCATCAATTTACCCCATTGACAGGGCTTATCTTGACAAAACTTGATGGAACCGCAAAAGGTGGATGTGTGGTAGCCATTCAAGAGACCTTAGGACTCCCTGTCAAATTTATTGGCATTGGAGAAGGAGTTGAGGATTTGCAAGTTTTTGACCCTAAATCTTTTGTCGATGCCCTCTTTGGGTAAAGCTTTAAGATGATCAAATCGCGCCTTGCGCCGACTCCAAGCGGATACCTACATTTCGGTAACCTCCTTAATTTTGCTCTTACATGGGCCAATACCAGGCAAATGGGAGGCGTTTTGCAGCTTCGCATCGACGACTCTGACGCTGCAAGATCAAGGCCTGATTATATCGCCGATATCTTTGAGACTTTACAATGGCTAAAGTTTGATTGGGACGCTGGACCCAAGTCAGAAAAAGAGTTTTATAAAAGCTTTTCACAGGTAGCAAAAAAAGAAGAGTACCGTAAAGTTTTAGACTTTCTTCCCCACTACCCTTGCAGCTGTTCAAGAAGCATTATCAAAAAAAGAATGCAAGGCAAAAGTGGCGGTTTGGTATACGATGGCTACTGTAGAGATCACCCCCCTTCTTCTTATACACCTGTGATAAGAGTTCAAGATAGCAACCCGCAAAATGACATCGTCCTATGGACAGGTGACGATATGGCCTCTTATCAACTTGTCAGCCTTATCGAAGATTTGGCATTTGGAACGACGTTTATCTTGCGAGGCGTTGACCTCATCGAATCGACAAAAGCGCAGCTGCGCCTTGCCAAAATGCTAAAGGAAAAGGGCATGCCTTTCTTAAATGCCAAAATCATCCATCACCCCTTATTGCTCGATGAAACTGGAAATAAACTCAGTAAATCGGCAGGCTCATCTTCCATTCAATACTGCCGCCGTAACGGCTACACGCCTAAAGACATCTTCAAAGAGCTATCAAAACGGGCAAAGTGGCCGTTTGAGATTACGTCTTTACAAGATCTCTTGCAATCAATCAAAGCAATAGACTTGGCTCTTATCCTTTAGCTGATTTGATAGCTCGGAGAACCCTCAAAACTATTTCAACACTTCGTGATCAAAAGCCGTGTTATCGTAGTGTCCGAGTTCTTGTCTTTTGTTCTTCAGAAATTTTGGCCAAGGAATTTTGACCCATAGTGAAGAAGGGTGAAGGATGCGCTTGTTTGTTACCTATTTGCCTTTCATACATTAGACTTCTTTCGAAACTAAAATCCCGTGTCTGTGCCTCTGTCCGTGCCTCCATCCTATTACCCATATGTGTACTATCGCTGCTGCCGCAGCTTGATTATCAACCACTTACAACCCCACATTCCACGTCGCTTCGCTCCGTTTCATGCGGGGCTATCACACTTTGGTCACTGCCGTGACCAGCGGCGGCAGCCGCTTTCAGTGCAGCAGCCCCGCATGAAACGGAGCAAAGCGACGTGGAATGTGGGGTAGAAGCGAAATAAAATTAGAGCTGCGGAAGCAGCGATAGAAAAGATATGGGTAATAGGATGGGTTTGCCCATCCGCTTTTTTAGTTGTTTGATGAATCTTTCAACTAAAAGCCTATCCTCCACGGCATTCATCTCATTAGCTGAGGCAATGCATATTCCTATCAATATGACATTAAATATCTTAGGTATAATCTTAATCATCTTACATCCTTAATTATAAAATATTCCAGCCGGCAGGGATAATATCGCTTGCATCTAGTTTCGATTCCGGAGTAAACCACCCCTTTGGGGCGATGACGATTTTAGAAGGGTTTTTGTTCATATACGCTGCCCACCAGGAAAACGAAGAATTAGAAATGATATTATGTTGACATAGTCCCATCATAAAGAAATCAAGGTAGTAATCTTGCTTTTCGATGAAAATAAACTCTCGCGGAATGCTCCGAAAATTCTTTTTACACCACTTAATATTATCGGAAAAGATAACGAATAGATGGTCTTTTGGAAAAGTCAAAATCGCTTTTTTAAAGTACTCAAGCCCAAGAAATGGCAAAACACCCTTCCCTTCCGGATTTCCTCCCGGATAAATGGGCCAATAGGCTCTAACATGCACTGCCACAGTTTTAGGATTCGTCTGAAGCCAGTTATATTTTTTGTAAAGATAACTGACAATTGACTCATGTGGCGAAAATGCCTTCAGAATTTCGTCTTTATGGTGAATAAAATGCTTTTCTGACTGAAACAAGCCACATAATCCCATATTTGGTTGATAAAGAATAGGTTGGTAGGGAAGACCATGATCGTGATGGGTGTGGTTAAGCTCTTGTTTAGGTTTAGACGTGTTTAATCTCCAAAACACATATTGATAATTTAGCGGAATTCCATTGCTTGTATTTGTGACAAGATCCGGGAAAATAGGAATAGCTCCATTATCTAAAGCGACGCTTATTGTCGCTGCAATCTCAAACATCTGATTGCCAAGTTGATTATGCAAGATCCCTTGGACGAAGGGTTTTCCCTCAATTGACTCTGATGGCAATATTTTAGGGGGTTTTGGCAATGAGCGCTCTTTTGCCGGAAGATAAGGCATTAAAAAAAGATTAAAAAAAAGAAGCAAAACATTAAATATGCGCATATTTTCCCTTCAAATTGAAGGAAGAATGTGTCATATAATTTGTAAATTGTCAAAAAAAATTTCAGAAAAGATCTGAAGGAAAAGGAAAGGAAAAACAATGGGGTCAGTAGTCTTTTCCCCGCCGGGGAAAGACTACTGACCCCATTGGCCCAATCGTCCACTTTTGAGGTAATTTTTTCGTGCTTTCCAAAAAAGCAACGTTCTTTTGAGTATTGAGCAAAAGGATATCCTTTTTACGAGTTTTTTGATTGACAAATTTATTCATGCGTGGCTGAATAAGTTTATCTAACAAAAAAATGGTAATTCATGGATCCAAGGTTTTTACATCACAATACACACCTCATTGATCCAAACGAATTCTGCGACCGTGATCCGCAGCTTCGCTACTTAAGAGAGCAATCTTATATTTTTTCATCTAAATTAATTAACGATTTTCCTCAAAATATTCCAGGGATTTATACCCTTGTTGGGGGGCGTCAAATTGGTAAGACGACTCTACTGAAACAGTGGATGCTTCATTTACTCAAAAAACATGTTTCCCCAAATTCTATTGCATTTCTTTCAGGCGAATTAATTCAAGACCACTTTATGCTGATGCACCTTTTGGAAAGACAATTGCAAAACATGCCTGAAGAGAGGATGAAGTATCTTATTTTAGATGAGGTTAATTACATTAAAGATTGGGATAAAGCCATCAAGTATGCAGCTGATGCTGGGCTTTTAGAAAGAGTCATTCTATTTTTAACGGGCTCTGATTCTGCATTTATTAAAGAGGCGCGTATGCGTTTTCCAGGAAGAAGGGGTAAAGCTTCCACTGTCGATTTTCATTACTATCCACTATCGTTTCGAGAGACAGTTTTTCTTAAGTTAAATCTAACATCAGAAGAATGTCTTACAAGCGAGGGTCTATATCGTGAATTTGAACATTACCTTATCCATGGCGGATTTTTAACGGCAATCAATGATTTTGCTCAAAATAAGACTATTTCCGCAGCGACTTTAACAACCTATTCTGACTGGATTCGCGGCGATATTCTTAAAAGAGGCAAACACGAGCATTCCCTTAGAGAAATTATAGAGGGAATTTTAAAGAGGTACGGCTCACAAGTCACATGGAATTCCCTTTGCAAGGACCAAGCGATCGATCACCCCCAAACTATTTACGATTATGTGACGCTCTTAGAAGAAATGGATGCGGTATTTGTGCAAAAAGCGCTAATTGAAGATGCGTTAAATGGAGCACCTAAAAAGGCAAGAAAATTGTATTTTACAGATCCATTCATCTATCACGCCCTAAATGCTTGGATTAAGCCGGAAATTGACCCATACACCAGCCAAATAGCCCCGCAATTAGCAAATCCTCAAATCGTAGCTACTTGGGTGGAAGGGTGTGTGGTGACACATTTTCGAAGGTATTATTCCACCTTTTACATCAAAGGAAGTGATGGAGAAGTCGATATTGCCTATATCAAAGAGAAGAAATTTTGGCCTGTTGAGATCAAATGGACCAATCAAATAAGTTCAAAGGACTTAAGACAGCTCGCAAAATACCCGAATGGCTTACTCCTGACTAAAAGAAAAGAGCCAACCTCTCTTGAGTCGATACAAGCTCAAGCCTTGCCACATTTTTTATTGCAGTTGCAGTAAACGATAGGAAAAACAATGGGGTCAGTAGTCTTTCCCAGGGAAAAGACTACTGACCCCATTGGCCCCATCGTCCACTTTTGAGGTAATTTTTTCGGCCTCGTTCATAACCTTGGGAGAAGTTCGGCCATACTATCTTCTTCTCCAAGTATTCCTCGCGTTTACTTGTGGGCGGCTGTCTAAGATCATAATGGATAAGTTTATCTCGCTCTTTTGCAGTGTCCAGTTTTAAAACTGCAACTTGATTGTGGTTGTATACAAACACTCTATTTGTGCTGCATGTGTCTTGAAATTCGACTTCATAGCCTGTGGCTTCTCTATAAAATTATTAAAGTAATACTAATCTATTTATACCGAACGTGTTTCAAAACTTGGAAATATTAGCTTAAGGGTTTCAAAAAAACAAATCATACTGCAGAGCTGTCCAACATTATCGCAATTAAATAGAGCTCGCAAAAATTTAGGAATGCTTTTATGAGGTGGAAAAAAGCAAATCATAAGTCCGGTAGCGAAAACAAGGTTGCAAAATCCATTAAATTGGTGTAAATACACCTGTTCCTCTTCTTCAGTCCTTCCTGCTAAAGATGTCAAATACGCCCCACAATAATACAGATAAGCCGCTAGTTTTATGTAACAAAGGGCATTAATTGATGTTCCTACGCACTGCTTGAAAATGATTGTGTTTTTCAGACTAAAAGAGAGAGGATCATTCTTATTTTCCAATATAGTTTGAATGAATTGAAGATGAGCTGTAGAGGAGAGCAAGACATACGAATGCCGCTTAATTTTTGATTTAGGTCCAAACTCATTAGCTATTTTCTGATATAAGGCGTCATCAAGCTCTTTAAAAAGTTTTGCTGCCTCGGTAATGAGCGCATGCATGCTGCTTACGCAAACTTCTAGGTATTGCACCTTTGTTTCGTCTGTTAGAGATGAAAAACTGCCATTGGAAAGCTTCATTAAAAAATGCTTAGCCCATGATTGTAAAAAGCGTTTATATTCTATTGATGTTAAATTTTGTCTTCTTGGTGTTGGATAAAGCAATGAGAATGTTTTAAGAAACCTTTCGCATAATCTTAATAGATTGATAAGCCACGCATCGGTAGAAGAACCCTTTAGGATAGGAGAAAATCCATCGAAAGAAACAAAGTACTCAATCTCACGATAACAAATTGTTTTAAATTGATCCAGCGCCTCTTGAAATGTCTTAAGAGGGGGTAATTCTTGATTTTCTCCTAATTGGAAATCGTAATCTAGGATCATTTGCCCAATTGCTTGAATTTTCTTGCTGATTTGATGATGTTTTTGAACCTCTCCTTCCGATGGCAGGAATCTTTTGCAAAACCCAGCTATTGCCAAAACATTTTCAGGAGTGGTGGCGATGGTATCGATTAAATGAGAAATGAACCCCTGTTTAAGTAATATGGTATAATCCTCAGGGTGTAGGCTGGGATGAGTAGTAAACGAGATCTGATGCACTTTTTTTGTGGATGAAAGTCGATCGACGGGACAGATTGGGCCAATTGCTTTTATGCAGTTATTTAGACATGAAGAATGCAAAACATGCTCACATGCGAGCTCTACCTTATCTTCGATTGAACATTCGGTAAAGGACTCCAAGCAAATCGGACACTTTTCCATTTTAAATCTATTTTCAGGCCTAGGATTGAGATTAAGTGAGCTATAAACGGCCCAATGACCAAATTGAAAAGAAGTAGTTAGCATTATTATTTTCTTTTTAGCTTGTGTAACTATGTTGTTTTCACTTGATTTATTTTTTTTAATCTAGTATATATTTACTTAAAATTTAAGTCAATCGTTGATGAGCTCCTTAATTTTTCCATCAGATAAAATTCGCTTAACTGCCGTTTTTAGGATTATACCGACTCCGTCAACAAGAGAAGTTGTTCGTTAGAAACGGGAAAGGGCAATTCATCAACTTTCCATCTTAAAAAACATAACTTCTCTTAAAGAGGAGAAATCGCGCTTGCGCCTCCATCAATGACTAAATCTGCTCCAACGATATACGAAGATTTTATTGATGCAAGGAAGAGAACTGCTTCAGCAATTTCAGCTGGATAAGCAAAACGACCTACTGGAATAGTTCTTTCAAATTCTTGAATTTTTTGAGGGGAATGCATTTTAACTTTATCAAACATTGGTGTATCAGTGTAACCAGGAGAAATTGCATTTACGCGTATTTCTCTTTTTATTAAATCTGCAGCAAAATTGCGAGCAAGTGTGCTTATAGCTGCTTTTGTAGAAGAATAGACGCTATCATTACGGAAGCCTGCAAGACGAGCAACAGATGAAATTAATACTACGGAAGAACCCTTTTTTAAATTAGGGATAGCCCGTTGAATAGTGAAGTAAACGCCTTTAAAATTTGTATCCACGATATTATCAAAAAAGTCTTCATCGATCTCATCAATAATTCGCTGACCAGCTATTCCAGCGCCAGCTATCAGTACGTCGATTTTACCAAATGCTTTCTCTGTTGCTTTATATAATTTTTCAATGTCTGATATATTTCGAACATCTCCTTGGACAAATATCGCTTGTTGAAGTTTTTGGCATTGAGCTTCTAATTTTTTTTGATCGGCTCGATCAAAAATGACAATCTTTGCTCCATGTTCATTAAACTTGGCTGCAATAGCTTCGCCAATTCCGCTATTGCCTCCTGTGATTACGATGACTTTATTAAAGAATTCATTCATTATCAGCCTCCATAAATGCTAAGAGTATTCGTTTATAAAGGTTAAAATGCAAGATGAACATTGAGCAAGAAATACTCCTTCCAGGATTCAGGTGGCTTGAAAATATGCCTTAATTAGCCTATACTGCCTCCAAAACACTCTTCAAAAATAAGGAAACACACCCCATGCTCACCGACCATGTTGAAAGCCTTGCAAAAGAATTCAATTTATCTAAAGCACAAATTCAAGCCACCCTTCAGCTGCTGCAAGAAGGAAATACCGTCCCCTTTATCGCTAGATACCGCAAGGAAATCACAGGGGAGCTTGATGAAGTCCAAATCAGAGACATTCACGAACGCGCCATTTACCTGCAAGAGCTTAGCAGCCGCAAAACCCAAGTGATTGCCTCAATCGATGAGCAAGGCAAATTAACCTCTGAACTTAAAGAGCAAATTTTGGCTTGCGATGGGAAAACGGCTCTTGAAGATCTATACCTACCCTATAAACCTAAGCGCAGAACGCGTGCAATGATTGCCAAGGAACGAGGGTTGCAGCCACTTGCCGATCTAATCCTTGCACAAGGAGCTGAAATCCCCTGTCTTGACGCCTACCTTACAGAGGAGGTTAGCTCTAAAGAGATTGCCTTAAAAGGAGCCTGTGATATCATTGCCGAAACGGTCGCTGAAAATGCCGAAATAAATGGCTTCGTTCGGAACCTATTTGCAAGAGTTGGTGTCGTCATCAGCAAAAAAAGAAAAAGCTTTACCGAAAAGGTGAGCAAATTTGAAGACTACTACGATTTTAGCCAAAGTGTGGCCACCATTCCTTCCCATCGCTATTTAGCCATTCGAAGAGGCGAAGTTGAAAATGTGCTCGATTTTGAAATCTGGGTAGAGCCTGAAGCTGCCATTAACGAGATCAGTAAAAGGTTCTCACTTAAACCATCTTCCCCTCTTGCTAAATGGCTTTTAGAGGCCATTGAAGATGGATACAAGCGCTTAATTGCCCCAAGGGTTGAAACGGATCTGCGCGTTGAACTTAAAATGCGCTCAGATGAAGCTGCCGTCAAAATTTTTGCCGAGAATTTACGCAGCCTTCTGATGGCAGCGCCCTTTGGAAACAAGTCCATGCTTGCAATTGACCCAGGATTTAGAACTGGTTGCAAATGCGTAAGTCTAGATGCAAACGGCAAATACATAGAATCTATCACCATTTTTCCAACTATTGGAGAAAAAGGGAAAAAAGAAGCAGCAATTACCCTTGCTGCCTTTATTAAAAAGCATAAGCCTTTTTCATGCGCAATCGGCAATGGGACTGCAGGAAGAGAAACCGAACAATTTATGCGTGAACTGATTAAAGCTGAAAAGTTTGATCTGATGGTAATTGCGGTCAATGAATCTGGCGCAAGCATTTACAGCGCATCAGATGTGGCAAGAGAGGAATTTCCCAATCTCGATTTGACCATACGAGGCGCCATTAGCATTGGCAGAAGGTTGCAAGACCCACTAGCTGAGCTTGTTAAAATTGAACCAAAGTCAATAGGCGTTGGACAATACCAGCACGACGTCTATCAGCCCATGCTGCAGCAAAAATTAAGTGATGTCGTCGAAGACTGCGTCAACAGGGTAGGAGTTGATGTCAATACAGCAAGTAAAGAACTTCTCTCCTATGTTTCCGGCATTGGCCCCTCGTGTGCTAAGAAAATTATCGACTATCGCAATACTCATGGTAGCTTTTCTTCTAGGGATGAGTTTTTGCAGGTGCCAAGCTTTGGAGGAAAGACTTACGAGCAAGCAGCGGGATTTTTGCGTATCCGAGATGCTAAAAACCCCCTAGATAGCTCTGCAGTTCATCCCGAACGCTACGAACTCATTGAAAAGATGGCGTCTGATTTAAACTGCAACACAAAAGATCTTGTCGGTAATGCCTCTAAAGTCAAACAATTAAATAAGGCGCTTTATTTAGATGTGGGCAGTCTTACCTTATCAGACATTATTGATGAGTTGCTAAAACCGGGTAGAGACCCACGGGCGACATTTGATGCTCCTAAATTTCGCGATGATGTGATGAAACCGGAAGATTTAAAGGTTGGAATGCTGTTGGAAGGCGCTGTCACAAATGTGTGCGCGTTTGGTGTTTTCGTCGATATCGGGGTGCATCAAGATGGCCTTGTCCACATTGCAGAACTTGCCGATCACTTTGTGAAAAATCCGGCAGATGTTGTCAAACCCGGCGATAAAATTAAAGTTAGAGTACTTGCTGTGGATATAGAGAGAAAGCGGATTTCGCTTTCAGCGAAATCAAAAGGGAATTTTTTGCAAAATGAAAACAAACCAAAACAGACGTTTGCCACTAGTCCATTTTCATCACTTTAGTAGATTTTAAGCGAGAATTGCTGAGTTTCGAAAGAAGTCTAGTTTTATATCACTCAACCCAATTTTCGAGTTTCAGGTGGGGAATACGCCGAAATTCTTTTATGTTGTTTGTCACAAGAACCATACTTAAGGCTAAGGCATGTGCTGCAATCCAAAGGTCATTTCCACCAATGGGTTTACCGGTCTTTTCCAGGGCATGTCGAATTTGCCCATAATGGTCCCCAGCTTCAATAGGGATAGGAAGCGGGGGAATTAACCCGCTTAATTCATCAATAGTAATGAGAGTTTTTTTAGGATTTTGACTCTTATAAGCACCGTAAAGGAGTTCTCCATAGGTAATTATGGACATTCCAACTTGACCGATGGTCAGCTTTTCAAATCGATGAAGAACTTCTATTGGTTTTTTCTTGGCTATGTAAATGCAAGTATTGGTATCAAGCATGAAGCGCATCACAACAATTCTCGCATTATAACAACTCTCTTTGTTGCGGTGGATCATCACACCTGTCTTCGGCATAAAAATCTTCTGGCATACTCGTAAGTAAATGGTAAGCTTTAGCTAAATTCTCTGAAACTTCCCAGAGAATTAACTTATTACCCCTTCTTGCAATCGCGACTTCCTTAGTATGAAATTGAAATTCCTTAGGCAATCGTATCGCCTGTGAATGGCCGCTCATAAAAACTTTAACCATACGCATAAGACCTCTCCTGTATATACTATTAGTATATACAATTACAATTTAACATGCAAGCAATCTGCAGCTCCCCCATTCTTCTGAAATAAAAAGACGCGATTTATGGAACATACTCCATAAACGCACGACAAATATGGAGTAGGTTCAACGGTAGAAAATCGACTTGATGCAAATTTTCATTTGCATTAAATTTATTTCAATAACTATGAAAAAGAATCTCGTTTTATTTTACAGTAATCGCTCAGAGCCAGTAACTGCAGCTCTTCTTAACCAGAAAAAAATTTCGCTCTACCCTATCTCCCTGCAAGAATTTTTAAATCAAGGGGAAGTTGTTGATGAAATTTCGAATGATTCTGTAAAAATTCACTGGACATTTCCCGATGGAAAAACGATCTCAAATGATCGTCATACATTGATTATTAATCGCGCGTTAGGATGCGGCTCAGAATTATTTCAAGATTTTATTAAAAAAGATAGAAACTATGCCCAAAGTGAATTGTGGGCCTATCTATTTTTTGCATTAAATTCTTTTCCCAAGATTACAAGTGTTCCTAATTCATATACGCTTTGCGGAGGAGGATACCCTCTTCCACGGCAATGGGAAGCAGTTAAATCGATCGGCATGCATGTTCCTGAATATTATTTAGGAAACATGAAATCTTTGCCTAAGGATTGGAATAAAAATGAAGTTGTTTGTAGTACCATCCAAAACTCCTATTTCTGGAAGGAGTATTATAAAAAAAATGCAGGTTTTGCATTTAAGAAGCCTTCCGGAGACCCTTTTCTTGCTTTTATAAGAGGAAACAAGGGATCTCTTCATACTATGGATAATTTGCCTTTGAAACTCCAGAAAAGTACTGAAAAAATGATGATTTCTATGGCACAAAAAGTGAACGGGATTTTCAAATTTCCTATTGCTGAGATTTTGTTTTTCTTAAATGGCAAACAACTGACTTTTGGCATGATTCAACACGTTCCATATGGAATCAGCTTAACTGAAAATTTTCAAAATAGCATTGTAGAATGGGTCGAAACGCTATGAATGCAAGTGACTTGTTTTGGGTCGATCTTGTTCCTTACATCTATCAACAGCCACACCTAAATGCCAAGCAAGATATTGATCAAATTACAAACCTTCTTTCATTAGCTCCCCAATCTCGGATTTTAGATGTTGCCTGCGGAATTGGCAGGCATGCTTTAGAGTGCGCTCAGAAAGGCTTTTTTGTCACCGCTTATGATATCAACTCCTCTTTAATCGACGAAAACCAAAGAAAATCAAGAGATAGAAATTTAGACATAGAGTGGCTGCAAGCAAATATGACAGAATTTTGCAGGCCCGAATCTTATGATGCAATTATTAATCTCTTCTTTTCATTTGGATACTCGGAACATCCCGAAACTGATCAACAAGTCTTGAAGAAGTGTTATCAATCTCTTCGCCCGGGGGGCAAGCTAGTGATGCAATTAATGGGTCGTGAACTCATTGAAAAGTGGTTTCAACCTAAGTACTGGAGTTTGGAACAAGATGGCGCTTTTGTTCTAGTCGAGAAACAATTAAATTATGAAAAAGCTCTTTTGCATGAAACTGTCTATGTGCTCAAAGATAACGATAAAAAAAAATATCAGATGACCACCAGAATTCACTACGCATCGCAAATCAGCGAATTGCTCCAAAATACAGGGTTTAAACAACTGCAAATTTTTGGAGGTTTAAGTGGCACATCATATAATGAAAATGCCAGTTCTCTTGTGATTGTTGGACAGAAACCCTTAAAAATAAACGCGATGATTCGTTGTTGAAAATCTCGCTTACCAAAAAATTACTTTAATGATATACAATATGTATATATTCAAAATTGAAGGAAAAGACAATGGGCTTTACTCAAACAGATGATATTAAAGAAATTGGTACGGATGCATGGAAGGAACAGAGTAAAGATAGTCAAAAAGATTGGAGTACTGACTCTAACGAAGCTTCTTGGCAGCCTGAATTAGACCCAGTGAAAGCAGCTGTTGAGATGCAAACGAATGATGAGATAAGTCCCTATTTGGTGTGTCGCATGTGTGCTCCTGGTGACATTTTTTCATTTTAAAATTAACATGGCATTAATGGGTAATTCTTGGTTTTCTTCAAGGCAGAGCGCAGGGGTCCTGGCTTATCAACACCAGGTTTTAGAGTTTTTAGATGGAAGTGGTGTTGCATCTTTACATGAAGTAACTGTGAAAGGGAAAACAAACTTTAATGGCACCTTTAAAGCAACCGCATCGAAATTTGGTTCTGACGTTTCTGTGAATGGCGCTGTATCCGCGATTAAATCCGTTTTCAATGCAAATGTATGGATTAATGGGGCATTAACAGCTGTCGATTCTAATTTCGAGGGCCAAGTTTCAATTGCTACAGAACAAGTCACTTTGAAGCATTCAACAATCACAAAGGATCTGATTGTGAGACAATCCTCATGCCTACAGCAAGTAGTCACCTTATCTAAGGGAAGCATGATAAAGGGTTCTGTTATTTTTGAAATGCCTAATGGAAAAATCAAGCTTTTAGATGGGTCTAAGATATTAGGGTCCATACAAGGAGCTGTAAAAGAAGAAGGCGCTTAAGCTACATACAACTAGGAGGATTTATGGGGTATATTGGAAAAGAGGGATCTAGCGATGGCAAAGAAGATTCAAAAGATTCAGGTAAAGACGGCAGCAGTGATAGCTTCATGCCACAAATAATGAATTTGAACCAAGATGAAGCAAGCACACAAGCAGAATTAGTTAAGGATCACTACTTAAAAGGACCTGATCTAGAAAGACCTGCTTTTAAACCTGGTAACATATTTTCGTTTTAGGAGAAAACAATGGGCGCTGTAGCAATTAAGGAACAAAGTAAGGATAATACTAAGGACCTATCAAAAGATGGTGGAGAGGAGCCTTGCGTATTTTTCGAATTGGAAGGTGAGCAGCATATATTGCAAAGAACTATGGATACCCTTCCAGAAGCGCGCCCAATTACGCCTTGGCAAATTTTTTCATTTTAACATAGGTAAATCTAATGGGAACATTTTCAAAAGATCAAGCAAAAGATGGCAAAGAAGGAAAGGATGGCAGTAAAGATGGCAGTAAAGACAACTCTGTAGACGATCTCCCTCATCTGCAAGAAGTGCACCAACCTTTGGAAGGTGATTTATTTAACGCCTATCAACAATCTTATCGACATCCTTTAAGCGTATTTAAGTTTTAAGCGATGAGAAAGAAAACTTTCATCGCATCTACTTATAGACCCGTATTGAAGGGGTTGAAATTAAACAAAGCGATTTCTTCTCTTGAGGTGGATTTTTTTAAGCAAAGAAAGAACCCCATCATCAAATGTACGGTAATTTTAATCGTTCATGAAGATAATTCTCCAACAAATTGTTTATATAAGTATATAAAAAAACCCAATGCTTGCGTTTTATATTATGATGACTTTTGCAAAAATTGGGATTTTTCGTTTGAAAATAGCAATCTGAAATTTCATCTAAAGACTGGACAGGTGATTGAACCTCTTGGCATTTATGTGCGGCCTTTTTTTCACCATCGCGCCTCAAAATTCCGTGAGCATAGCTTAAACTTAGCTCATGCTATTGAATTGTGGAGCGGAGCGGTAATTGGCCCCACAATTGAAAACGTGAACAATGGCTCAAAGGCATACCAACTTGTGACAACAATCAAGAATGCTGAGAAAGCAAGTCAATGCAAAAATCATCAGATTGCCCCGTCTTATTTTATCAAAGGTAAAAAACCGGGTATTGAAAAACTTATAAAACATCATGATAGTCTAATCGTCAAGTCTTGTTCAGGAATTCGTTCTAGAGTGGTTTCTGAAGAGGAATTTTTGAAATGGGATCAGCGTAATTTAAATTCGGTTCCTGTTTTATTTCAAAAGCGCATGCCGGGAAAAGATGTACGCGTACATGTTTTAGATAATGAAATATGGGCAGTTCAAGTCAAAGAAAAAAAAGGCATTGATTACCGCTATGTGGAACGAGGTGATTATATGGCTTATCCTTTGAGTTCTATGCAAAAGAAATTCTGTTTTACAC
>Ga0206944_1010_pt1 | contig 45982 bp, 39 predicted proteins | sample Alteio_BWOrgHeat_4_FD_152978 | JGI IMG/M metagenome (GOLD analysis project Ga0206944, IMG submission 152978) | Enriched cells from forest soil in Barre Woods Harvard Forest LTER site, Petersham, Massachusetts, United States -... | ecosystem: Environmental > Terrestrial > Soil > Temperate forest > O... | reverse complement strand
TCGATGATTTCAACGTCAGCTTCTTCGATATCCTCTTTATCAGTACCAGAGCCACCTTGGTGCTCATGCGCCGATCCTGCTGTTTGACCAGCATCTGATCCAAAGCCGCCTTGTCCTGCCCCGCCAGGACCCGCGCCGCCTGCGCTTGCAGCTTTAGCCATCGCTTCGCCGATGTGCTGCATATGGGAATCTAGCTCAGTTTTTGCTGCCTTAATTTTGCCAATGTCTTTAGTCTCAAGCGCCTTCTTGACATTTTCGATTTTGCCTTCCACATCACTGACGACATCTTTTGGAAGCTTATCGCCATATTCTTGAAGTGCTTTTGAGGCTCTAAAGGCTAAAGAATCAGCTTCATTAATCACTTCAACTTCTTCTTTTCTTACTTTATCTTCTTCAGCATGCAATTCAGCATCGCGAAGCATGCGCTTAATGTCCTCTTCATTTAGCCCAGATTGTGCTTCAATGCGGATTTTTTGTTCTTTGCCACTTGCCTTATCTTTTGCAGATACATGCAAAATACCATCGGCATCTATATCAAAGGCCACTTCAATTTGCGGCATACCTCTTGGAGAAGGTGGAATATCGGTTAAATCAAAACGGCCAATTTCCTTGTTGTCATTGGCCATCTTGCGCTCCCCTTGAAGAATGCGGATGGTCACTGCCGGCTGATTATCTGCAGCTGTTGAAAAGATCTGTTTCTTTTGCGTTGGGATCGTCGTATTGCGCTCTACAAGAGGCGTCATGACGCCGCCCATTGTTTCAATCCCAAGAGTTAAAGGGATCACATCCAAAAGTAAAACGTCCTTCACATCACCTGTTAAAACGCCTCCTTGAATCGCTGCGCCAACTGCTACCACTTCATCGGGGTTTACTCCCTTGTGGCCTTCTTTACCAAAGATTGTCTTGACGATCTCTTGGACAGCCGGCATACGGGTCATTCCACCCACGAGAATCACTTCGCCGATATCTTCTTTACAGACGCCGGCATCTTTTAATGCTTTAAGACAAGGCTCGCGCGTTCTTTCAATGAGCTTATGAGTAAGGTTTTCAAGATTTGCCCTTGTTAAGGTGAGCGATAAGTGTTTAGGACCTGAGGCATCCATCGTAATAAATGGCTGATTGATCTCTGTTGTCATCGTACCAGAAAGCTCAATCTTGGCTTTTTCAGCTGCATCGCGAAGGCGTTGAAGCGCCATCTTGTCGCTATGTAAATCAATCCCTTGCTCTTTTTTAAATGTCTCAAGCAGCCACTTCAAAATCTCGTTATCAAAGTCATCTCCTCCTAAATGCGTATCGCCATTGGTCGACAAGACTTCGAAAACGCCATCGCCAATTTCTAAGATCGAGATATCAAATGTACCGCCTCCTAAGTCAAACACGGCAATTTTCTTATCTGTATGGTCCTTATCAAGTCCATAGGCTAAAGCTGCAGCTGTTGGCTCTGGAATAATTCTCTTCACATCAAGACCTGCGATTCTTCCTGCATCCTTTGTAGATTGTCTTTGAGAATCATTAAAATAAGCAGGCACTGTAATGACAGCTTCTGTGACCTTTTCGCCTAGATAGCTTTCCGCTGTCTCTTTCATTTTAATAAGAATTTGAGCGGCGATCTCTTCAGGCGTCATCATTTTGCCCTGTACCTCAAAGACTGCGTCCCCGTTGCTATTGCTTACAACTTTGTAAGGAACGGTTTTACTCTCTGATCCCACTTCACTTGCTTTTCTTCCAATAAATCTCTTAGATGAACTGATTGTATTCTCTGGATTTGTCACAGCTTGTCTTTTGGCAGGGATGCCGACCAATCTTTCATTTCCCTTATAAGCCACAACAGACGGGGTAGTCCTCGCCCCTTCTGCGGAAGCAATGACTTTAGGAACGCCTCCTTCCATCACAGCGACGCATGAGTTGGTTGTGCCAAGGTCAATTCCAATAATTTTTCCTTTTTTCTTATCTTGAGCCATAGTGTAACTCCTTAATTTAGATTTGTTCTTGATTCTTTTCTAATTAGACTTCTTCATCTTTTTCAACTTGTTTGGCGACCTTAACCCTTGCCGGGCGTATCGTCTTATCTCCCATTTTGTACCCTTTTAATGATTCTTCAATCACAATGCCGGGATTTGCTTTATCTGTGACAACCGTTTCGATAGCCTCGTGAAGATGCGGATCAAATGGCTTGCCACAAGAAACGTAAGGGACAACTCCATTGTTGCTAAGCACATCTTTAAACTGTGAAAGGATCATCTGAAAACCAGTTGCCCAATGTTTGACCTCTGTCGACATTTGCTCTGTAAATTTCAATGCATTTTCCATATGGTCTATTGGATTTAAAAAATCGACAATGACATTTTGCAACGCGTATTGAATCATCTCTTGCTTTTCTTTCATTAGCCTCTTTCTCGCATTTTCTGCTTCTGCAAGGGTGCGAAGATATTTGTCTTTTACCTCTAAGAGTTCTGCTTTTAGCTTTTCTAGCTCTATATCGGTTATCGATATCTGTTTTGGCACCCGTATATTTGCATTCTCGATACTTGGTTCTTCTTTTACAGCCTTAAGATCTTCATTTTGATCTTTTTCATTTTGATCTGTCGACGTCATGATGTTCATTCTCCTTTTAATTCTTTAGCGATTGCTCCAACAGCAGTTGAGACTCATTGGAAAACGCACGCATGTGTTGACTTTGTACTTTATCAGTAGATTTTCTGGACCTTTTCATCGCAATTTTATATTTGTATAGATGGGTTGTTAAGGATTCACTAATCTCTTCTGAATAATTGCTTAGCAAAGAAAAAAGTGATCGATACGGGATGCGACTTGGCCCCAAAATGCCAATTGCTCCAACTGGTTGGCCATTGACAAAATAGGGAATAGCGATGACTGCAGATAATGGCTCGTAGAGTGGCACGTATGGTTTAAGCTCTTCACAAATCCAACATTTAATGGTCTGATGTTTACAACACTCTTTAAGCAACAAGCGCATGCCAAGAGTGTGCTCAAAAAGCGCTAAGTGATTGGCAAGAATTGCTGGATCTTGAGATTCTGGATATGAGAGAAGATGAGAAAATCCAGTGCGATAAATATCATCATCATCAAATTGCGAGTAATTGACGATATAGCGCACCATCACTTCATTATATAGCTTCAAGGATAGACTTTCTTCTTTTATCGTCATGCTCTTAGGCTTTTCATTCCGTTTAAGTCGATAATTGAAATAGTGATCGATGGATATGGCTAATGCATCATTGATCGGCTCATCCACATAAAGCGTTTCGGTCACAATGGCGCCAAAATCTGTCGTGAGTATACAAAGACATCTATCGGCATCGATGACTACAAAGCGCGCCGATGTGATAAAATCTTGCTCAAATCGAGGCGCCGATAAAAAAACTGCAAGACAGCTCTCCTTAGAAATTTTTTCTGCAGCCTTTTGCAGGAAAGTAGCAAGCGCTCTTGTTTCTTTTGCTTCAATATCGATATGTAAATTGTCTTTTGAAGATTGAAAGGATGTCGCTGTTTCTAATAGAGTATTGGCATATAACCGATAGGCTTTACTCGTTGGAATTCGTCCGCCTGAAGTATGTTGTTGCTCCAAGAAGCCAGATTCTTCAAGTCCTGCAAAATAATTGCGAATCGTTGCAGAGCTTAAGTCAGCAAAACCCACATCTTTTAGAGTGTTAGAGCCAACGGGTTTAGCTGTTTTGATATAATATTCAACCAAGCTAAACAAGACAAGCTTTGAGCGTTCATTTTTGATCGAACTTTTTTCACCCTGACTGTTGCCCTGAGCAAGGCTCTTAGCAAGACCTTTAGCCTTGCCCTGGGTAAGGCTTTGACTGATAATTTTCATCTGTATTCCTTTGCCTGAAAATAACAGATTACATTAAATGAATATTTAATGTCAAAAAAAATAGCACTCAACGATCGAGAGTGCTAAAAAAACTGTAAGTTTTGGATAAAAAAAAGGACAGACCTTGCTTGGAAGCAAGAGTCTGTCCTTATAAAGACCTTATACTAGTGAAGTACTAGCTAATGTCTTAGTTCACAATCGTGCTGTCTTGCTGAACGATTGGTGTTTTTACAGAGTCTGAAGTAACTTCTACAGAAACACGTGCATCGCCAGATTCTTTAGCACGGCCGTCAACTCTATATCTTACGACTTGACGAGCGTTTAAAACTTCAATCGGAGCAAATGTCACCACTTGTCCAGCAACATTACCTGCGCTATCTCCAGAAGCTGCTACTGGAACCACTTCTTTAGGGAAACGCACTGTTGTCACAACGTTAGAATCTTGTTCAGATCCTTGGTTTGTCACAGTGATGTTGTAGCTTGTAGGCTGACCAATGCAGATTGGGCTGTCTGTTTCCGCAATGCATACGTTAAGAGATGGACGTCCTTTCCAACGGGTTGTAAAGTCAGCACAAGCAGTGCATCCTTCACATGTTGCAACGCCAACTCTGTTTGTAAAGCATCCTGGAGTACAAGTTGTCAAAGTCACTGTGAAAGAAGTTTTTTCACCGACTGGGAGCTCTTTAAGCTTCCATACTGCTTGATTGCCATTGATTGTAGCGCCATTAGCAGCTACAATAGATGTAGAACCAGGAGCCACATCTGTCACAATCACTTCGTGCAGTGGTTTATCGCCTGTGTTTGTCACAGTGATTTGGTAGTCAGCATTTTTACCAATTTGCTGCTCTTTTGTCCCTACTTTAACAACATCAACACCGCAGCAGCAAACACATGTGCAAGCTTGGCAATTGACTGTATCGGCATTGCAAGCTGTAACTGTAGCTGTGTTGCAAACTTTACCTCTTTTCACAGCTGTAAAGCATACGTTGACTTTTTTAGTTTGGCATGGTTCAAGGCATCCCAATCTAAATGTCAATGTGCGCAAGCAGCTGCTATGCTCAAGACCTTCTGGAACGTTGTCTGTAACAACTACATCTTGCGCAGCGCAGCTTCCGCGATTGCTTACTGTAATTGTGTAGTGAACTGGGTCGCCTGGGCAAACTTCAGCAGGACCACATTTTTCGCATGTCAGCACAGGTTTTGCGCAGAGCAATGAACAAAATCTAACAGGTGTAGCTGTTGCGCAAAAACAAGCGCACTGCTCGCCTTCACACTGACATTGCACCCAAATTTTGCCGGGTCTTACTTCACATTTTTTCATAGAACCAAAGTTCCATGTCACTTTACGGCCTTCAACTTTTGCTTCCGGCTGGCTCTTTACATAAGATACACCTTCTGGAAGGTGAGTTGTCACAACGACATCGCAAACATCATCGCACGCTTTGACTTCAAATTCCAATGGGTATTGGTTGCCGAGCATGCACATATCTGGGTTTTTTCCAGTTACTGTAATGCCGTTCACACAGCAAAGTTGATTGCTCGCTGGATAGTGACACTTTGGAGCTGGCTTGCAAAATGGATCGCAAGGCACAACCGGTTTTGTCTCACATACCGGTGGGCACACTGGCGCACATACTGGTGCACAAGGTGGTGGAGGGCACATGGGTTTACATGGTGGTGGACAGACAGGTTGATGACAAACTGGCTGACATGGTTGTTCACAAGGGGCTGGCGGACAGCAATTTTGCGCACTGCTGCACCCAACACCAAGGATCGCCATCGTGCACAAAAAAAACAACGAGGAGAATATCCCTGATTTTTTGCTCATTAAAAGACTCCTTTTTTTTGTTAAGGTCTAGGTAAAATTGTTCAAAAACATCTATAATCCTAAAAACGGCAGTTGGAGACGCTAACTTGACACAATCTCTTGAACCAGAATCATTTGCAGTGGGGCGGTCCTTCACCACTTGGGAATGTCCCGCCCCACTGCAAAGTGATTCTAATTCAAGATCTTGCGCCAATTTAGCATCTCGAACTGCCGTTTCTAGGATAATTTGATTGTCAACATCTATAATTTCATTGCCCTCAAACCTATTTTGCAGTTTGAGGGCGATGGAATTACATATATAAAACAATTTTACATTTCACAGTCATTCTCACATATCACATTCATTTTCTGGATCAATTTTTTGTTTCGCAAAATGGGGCTTTGGACATGGCACGGGCTTTGCATTGCAAATACCCATCATTGGACACGGTCTAGCTCGACAGCAGGGGTTTTCATCTAGACAACAACAACCACTACATATCCAACATCCAACGCAAAGTAGAGCTCCCCTTATTGTTAAAGCTAACACTTTCTTCAAATCAACCACTTTTTTCTTCAAATCAACCACTTTCATGATACAAAAAATCATTCTCTTTTAAACAAAAAAATTAAACAGGAAGGCTTTAAGACCTTCCTGTTTACACATATGTTTTTACACATGTACTCTTGCTACTAGTAGCAGCATGGTGCTGGTGGGCAAGCTGGTGGGCAGTATTGTGGAGCGCATGGTGCTGGGCAGCATACTGGTTGTGGACAACAAACTGGTTTTGGAGGGCAGCATACTGTTCTGCATGGAGGAGGACATGGTTTTGGACAGCATGGGTTTGTATCGCAGCATCCGCAGCTTGTGAAGATCACAGCGGCAGCAACTAAAGCAGCAACTGATGAGATGATTGTTTTCATGATAAAACTCCTGTTTTTGTTATTGTATTGTTTGGAGAGGTCGAAAAAACAACTTTCACGGCCCCTTATTCGAACAATTTTAACTTCTTTGAGTACGTCCTCAAAAAGTGTTTACCTCATTTACATACGCCCTTTGGAATTAATTTCGCCAGAAGATTTTTTTAAATTTTGCGACACACTCCAATATAAAACCCTTAAAACACTTAACACAAACAACTTAAAATTTTAATGCGACATACACTTTTTTATTTCGTTAACCCTAGAAACGGCAGTTGAAGATGGTAAAGTGATATAAGATTTTGCCATCTCCAACTGCCGTTTTTAGGTTAACCTCACTTTTCCAGTCCAGCCGAGTTTACTCCGCAGCGTTGCATAAAAATCATATGTTGGCAAATGAGCAAATTGAAAATATTTTTTTGACCTAGTTATCGTAAGAGATGTGCTTCTTGACATATCTTGAAATTTACATCCATCAAATGCGATATCTACCCCCATGTGTTCAAATTCGATTCTCAACTCACTACTAGGCATTACTACAATTGGGCGATTGGAGATAGTGTGTGGACAGATGGGGGTAATGACTATGGCCTCAAGTGCCGGCATCACAATGGGCCCGCCTGCTGCCAATGAATAGGCTGTAGAACCACAAGGAGTTGAGAAGATTATTCCATCTGCTGAAAAAGTATTGAGATACTTATCGTCGATATGGACTGTATAATCGATCAAATTTAAATTTGTCCCCCTATGAACCACGATGTCATTAAGCGCAAAGTGGCTATTTTCCTGAGATTTCCCTTGTAAAGATAGCCTATGATGTATCTGACATTGACCTTTTAGCAGCAAATCAAGGGATGAATAAATCTCATTACTTTTAATATCTGCCATAAAACCCAAATGGCCCATGTTAATGGCCATAGTAGGCGCCTGGATGTCCGGATAGCGGTGAAAAAGTTGTATAATTGTTCCGTCTCCGCCAAGAGAGATTAAGTAGGCGATCTCTGCAGATTTTGCCTTTGATAGAGGATATACTTGCAAATCTTTTGCAATGCTATCTTCAGCAAATACAGTTACGCCGCGAGCGGCTAGATATTCGGCTATACTTTTTGCAGCTATTATAGTCTCTATCTTTTCTAAATTGGGGAACAATCCTATATTCATAAAGTCACGCCCTTAAACTTTTGGATTTAAGGAATTAAAAGAGGAAAAATCTTCTTTTTTTGGCTTGCCATCTGATGAAATTGTTAGATCGCCCGCGCGGTTTTTGATGAGAACTTCTATCTTTTTTTCTGCAGAGGTAAGTCTTGTACTGCAAAGATTGATCAATCGGTCAGCTTCTTCATAGAGTTTTAGCGATTCATCTAAACTGATTGTTCCTTTATTCATTTTTTCTAAAATGTGTTCAAGTCTTGCAAATGCAGCCTCAAACGCTATTTCTTGATCTTTTGGCGCCTCTTGCAGAGGATCTTTGTCCATGTCTTGTTGTTTCATAAAAAAACCGCTATTTTAATGTTTAGGATAATCCTAGAAACGGCAGTTCGAGATGGCGAAGTGATGTAAGATTTTGAGTTAGAATCGCTTCTGGCGGGGATCGACATTCCCTAATGGTGAAGGCGATCCCCGCCAGAAGCGATTCTAGCTCAAAAGATTACGTCAATTTGCCGTCTCCAACTGCCGTTTTTAGGATAATTGACGCAAATCATCAATGTGTAGTAAACTCGCACTATATATCGCGCCGGTGTTTTAAACAAGCAAGTTAAGGAGCTAAAATGAACAACGAAATCCACAACCTTTTGAAAAACCTTCAGGAGCGCTTTGCTCAAATGTTGAGGTATCTTTGACTTGAAGTCAAAGGAAGCTAGAATAAAAGAACTTGAAACACAGATGGAATCTTCAGACTTTTGGGACAATAATACAAAAGCAAAAAGCCTCATTGAAGAGAGCCAAAATTTAAAAATTTGGACAATCCCCTATCGCGATTTAGAATCGCGCTTTTCCAATGCAAACGATCTGATAGAGGAAGTCTTTGCTATCAATGATCAAGAATTGATAGACACGCTCACTAAAGAGCTTTTTGCCGTAGATAAGGGCCTTAAAGAGCTTGAAATACGGAAAATGCTAGGAGGAGAGCTTGATAACAAAAACTGCTATCTAAGTATTAATTCTGGCGCAGGTGGTACTGAGAGCTGTGATTGGGCATTAATGTTATCTAGGATGTATCAGAGATGGGCGGCATTGCGAGGCTGGAAATGTGAAGTGATCGACACTGTGGAAGGAGATGTTGCCGGAATAAAAAGTCTTACAATGAAGTTAGAAGGGCCCTTTGCATACGGATATGCCAAATCTGAAAAGGGTGTTCATCGACTTGTTAGAATATCTCCCTTTGATAGCAATGCCAAAAGGCATACAAGTTTTGCATCTATTGACGTGACGCCAGAGATAACCGATGACATTGCCATCGAGATTAAACCTGACGATATACGTATCGACACATACCGCTCACAAGGCGCTGGAGGACAACACGTCAATAAAACTGACTCTGCAGTCAGAATTACGCACTTCCCAAGCGGTTTTGTCGTCTCTTGTCAAAACGAGCGAAGCCAGCTGCAAAATAAGGAAACCTGCTTTAAGATGCTGCGCTCAAAGCTTTATGAAAAAGCTGTTTCGGATAGAGAGGAATCTTTAAGCCTTTTAGGAGGCGAGAAAAAAGAGATCGCTTGGGGAAGTCAAATTAGAAATTATGTCTTTCATCCCTATACATTAGTCAAAGACACGCGGACAAAAGAAGAAACAAGTGATGTCCAAAAAGTGATGGATGGAGATATCGATCCATTCGTTAATCGATTTTTACAAGAATTTGGGTAATAGAAATGTCACAAAATAAAGAGCCTTTAGAAATACGCTATACAGACCTTGCAGATGAAAGCTATCTTAAAAAATGGTTATCAGACCCTTCCATTGGAAGGTGGTTTCCGGTTGCAGATGCTGTCGAAATTAAAGATGCTGCCGCCAGATGGATCATTTTTAGCCGTTATAAGGCGAGTTTAACAGCCGTTTATAACAAAGAGATATGTGGGCTTGCCACCTTATATTTACAGCCATACCGAAAGCTTGCGCACCAATGCGAATTTGGAATTATTGTGGGAGAAGAATATAGAGGCAAAGGAATTGGTACAAAACTCATGAAATCGCTTTTTCACTTAGCTAAAGATCAGTTTAAAATTGAACTCTTGCATCTTCAGGTCTATCAAGACAACCCTGCCATTCGCCTGTATGAAAGGATGGGATTTATGGAGTTTGGCAGACAAACAAAGTGGATAAAAGAGCTCGATGGTACTTACACTGGGCGCGTATTCATGGAAAAATACCTTTAGCGCTTGTAAAGAAAAACTTAGGAGATTTTTAGGTCATGGCAGGTCATAGCAAATGGGCAAACATCAAACATCAAAAAGCAAAAGCCGATGCGAAAAAGGGCAAAGCCTTTTCAAGAGCTGCAAAGGAAATCATTAGCGCTGTCAAGCAAGGAGGCCCGGACCCTAAATCAAATCCACGCCTGCGCCTTGCGATCACAAAAGCAAGGGAAGTCAATCTCCCCAACGATGTCGTCGAGCGCAATATCAAAAAAGCATCCTCTGAAGATCAAGCAGACTTTTCTGAAGTGACATATGAACTCTATGGATATGGCGGCGTTGGGATTATCGTCGATATCTTGACGGACAACAAAAATCGCGTGTCATCAGACATTAGAATTGCAACGAATAAACGCGGTGGAACCATTGCAAGCCCCGGCGCTGTTGCCTTTAATTTCGATCGCAAAGGGGTGATCCAAATTCAAAAAGAAAATGCAATTGAAGATGAGCTTTTTATGGCCTCAACAGAGGCTGGCGCTGAAGATTTTGAGGCAGAAGAGGATATATATATTATCACAACAGATCCTGCCGATCTTTTTGCGGTTAAAGAAGCAATTGAACATCTTGGCTTTAAATGTGAAGAGGCCTCTTTAGAAAAAATTCCAAAAGTGTTAGTCGATTGCAGTGAAGAAGACAAGATAGCCAATCTTGCACTTATCGAATGGCTAGAAGATCTTGATGATGTGGATGAGTTGTATCACAACATGAATCTTTGATGAAATACATTTTCAGCATCTTTGCAGTCACATGTATTGCTCTTGCCCTTTATTTTTTTGGCCAAACACAATTTCAACTTAATCGTATCTATACCTCTCTTGGTGAAAATAGGCTCTTTTCTGACGAGGAAAGGGCTTTTTCACCTCCTCCTCAATTGCTTGATGAGATCATCGCAAGACCTTTAACGTACCTAGATAGGGGCAAGCAAAGCTTTGTTTTTTTAAGCGCCGACAAGCGCTTTGTCGTCAAATTTTTTGATACCTCCGCAAAAAAAGAAAGTAGACTTCTTTCGAAACTCGCTTTGGTTGATAAAATTTGGGATTTTTGTGCAGATTTGCTGCAAAATTTTGAAAGCATGTGTATACACCTGGTTGAAAAATTTTGCAGCAAAGATACCAAAAAGCACAATTTTAGCGACCAAATGGAGTTTCGAAAGAAGTCTAGTATTGGCAAAATCAAAAAAATCGTTGCCGGATATCTCATCGCAAAAAGAAGTCCTTTGCAAAATGGAGCCCTTGTCCTCGTTGAACCATCTCCCAATCCCAGGCTTTTTGGAAAATTTGCGACGCTTAAAGATCGCTTTGGGTTTTCTCATACGATAGACCTATCAAAGGTGCCTTTTATTATTCAATACAAAGCGATTCCGACAAGAGTGATGGTGACTGAAGCATTACAAAAAGGCGATGTCGAACAAGCCAAACAAATATTACATAAAATCTTTGCGATGTATCAGGAAGAACACGCGCATGGGATTTATGATAGAGACCACAATTTTATGTACAATACAGGCTTTATCGGCGATAAGCCCGTAAGAATTGACTTAGGGCGCGTTCGCGAGAAAGAGTTGATGAAAGACCCTGAAATTTCAAGACAAGAAATGCAAATTTTATTTAAACGCTTAGAAGGCTGGTTAGAGCGCCATTTCCCAGTATATAGAGATAGAGTATGCTCCGGTGTTTGTTAAACCTAAAAACGGCAGTTGGAGACGCTAAATTGGCACAAGATTCTGAACTGCAGTCACATTTTGATGGGGTGGTCCTTCACCATTTGGGAATGTCCCACCCCATCAAAATGTGACTGCAGTTCAGAATCTTGTGCCAATTTAGCATCTCGAACTGCCGTTTCTAGGTTAAATAATTAGTTTACAAATAATTGCATTAATGATTAAATGAGAATAGAGTGTTGTGTTAATACCGCAGCACGATAGTTATTATTAATAACAATAAACAAGAGGAACTAATTATGAAAAAACTACAAACATTCCTATTATCTTCAGCTCTACTTTTAGGGCTATCCTTCATGCCTCATCTTACAGGTGCGGTTTCTGACAGTACAGTTGCAAAACCTGCAACGGATGTGGTGATCGATGACGCCGGAGCCCCCGTTGACAAAACAATGGATAAAAAAGCAGATCCAACTGTGCAAAAGGCCGTGGATGACAAGGCTATGGGCAAAGTAGTCGCTTTAGCTAAGACCACAGAAGATGATGAAGAAGCTCCTCCTTCAGCATAAACCTAAAAACGGCAGTTGGAGACGCTAACTTGACACAATCTCTTGAACCAGAATCATTTGCAGTGGGGCGGTCCTTCACCAATCGGGAATGTCCCGCCCCACTGCAAAGTGATTCTAATTCAAGATTTTGCGCCAATTTAGCATCTCGAACTGCCGTTTCTAGGATAAAAGCAGCCATGGAGTCGGATGGGAGATCCTTCCCATCCCTCTTAAGGCTTAACTCCCGGCCTATACGGGAAGCCAGCTTTGAGCGGGTTGTCCAGCGGGAACTGAGGCCATATCCAATGTTTCCCCGAGAAAGTAGGACATTGTATAATTGGCATCAAATCGCATGAATGCGTTGTCTTTATATGTAGCGCTTACTCTATCAAGGGGATTGTCCTGGTTTCTCATCCTGTCGAAAAGATCCTTTGCAATCCTTTCTCTTGATTGCCCTGCAAAAGCTCCTTTTTCTTCCTCACTTAAGGCAGCTACTAGTGCTGTCCCTTGCATCAGAAGTGTCAAATAGCCTGTGCAAAAATGAGATAAAACAGCACCCTTCCCATCTCTAAATTTGTCACCTTTAAGAAGATCTGCTGCGGCAAGCGCTGCTTGCCACTGGTACTTGGCGTAGGGCTTTTCGACTTGGCGATGAAAAATACTTGCAAGGATTGCCTTATAAGAAAATTGCGCAACTTCCTTTTTCACCCATTTTTTGAACTCTTTTGAATTCCTATCGAGTTTAATTTGTCTAAAATCAACGGCCGTTTGTTCGGCGTGTTTGGCAAAAAGAGCTTGTATTCTAATATCAACAGGGCAATAGACGTGTATCGATGTGATGACGTTGTCTTTTTGATGGTTTTCAGAAGTGGTCTTTAATCCATTAAAGACAACGTGCGCAAGTAGTAGCTCCCCTTTTTTTTCAGGTTTTACAGCTCCATCATTGATCCCTAAAATCACTTCCCCATGGCATAAATTCACTTTCTCGCGGCTTTTCTTCGTACAAAAAGCATTGGCCCATTCAAAGCCATAGATGAGCTTATGCAGCCAGCCTACATGGCGGCGATCTTCAGTTAACGCAATGGAACCCCTTAAGTCTTTTCGGTGCATTTGATCTAATATGCCTCTATCCTTTGTCAACTCAACTTTTTTAAAGATAATTTTAGCACACGCTTGTGTGGCAGCATCGGTTTGATCTCTTGCAGCTTGCACCGTTTGAAAATGGGGATTATTGACAACCTGAGTGCAATCAGGGTTTGACCTGCGACGCATTACGTTTAAAAATGATGTAGGAGAAAAACGCTCTAATGCTTCTCTTGCTGCAGCTTTTGCAGCTGCCCTTGGGCTATCTGGTAAATGCCTTCTTAAACTCTCTTTAGAAGGCAGCCTTCCCATCACATCTTGAAACCCTTGATGAAATCCAAGATTGAATCTTTCAATAAATTTAACTGCCATATCGCACCTACCTTTCAGATAAAGAAAGCGTAATTATAAACTAAACAAACATTTAAATCAAGCAAAAAAATGATATTATTTTATTATTATATCAAATTCGAGTTTAGTTGAGCTGAGATCTTTATGGCAAATCGCATGCATGCCCATATCATTGCCAATATCGACAAACAGTTGCCGATCATCTAAATACACGACCTGATTTGGCATCACTTGGCAAAGTTCAAGTGCCATGTCAAAAATACGTCTTGCCGGCTTTCGCACACCGATAAAACAAGAGACGACGAAAAAATCGCCGATTTCATTGAGTTGAAATGACTTCATTCGGTGCTCGGTAATCTCTTTACCTTCGTTGCTAAGCATCACGACTTTTAGCCCATGATCTGCTTTTATCTTTTTCACCCACTCAAGCATCTCGGGATAAGCTTGAGACTGCTCAAATACAAACGCCTTAAACGCCTCTAAAGAAAAGGACCTGGGTTGAAAAAAAACTGCAAACTTTAGATATTCATCTAATGTAATATTGCCAACTTCATAATCGCTAAACATCATACTATGGCGCGAGTTAAATTCTTCTAAATCAAAGCCAAATTGCAATGCGGCCTTCTTTCTGCTCCCGCGATCCCAGCCGTTCGTTAAAATAACTCCACCAATATCGCAAAAGAGTGTGGTGATCGCTTGTTTTTTCATCTTTTATTGCCCTCTTCTATTTTTTTTTTGGCATACATTGCGGCACCAATTACTCCAGCTGAATTGCCTAAGCTTGCGGCCATTATTTTTAAGTTTCTCGTCGATATTTTTAGGGATTTCTTCAGCACTCCCTGATGAACAGCTTCTATAAGTTCTGAATTTCCCACACAAATGCTGCCCCCTAAAATAAGCCTTTCGGGATTGAAGATATTTACAAGACCTGAAGTTCCCGCAATTAAGGCAAGAGTCAGCTCTTCTACAACTTGTTTGGCTAAGGCTGCCCCACATCGATATGCTTCAAATACATGCTTAGTCGTGAGTGCATCAACCTTGCCATCGACTAGTTTTAGAATGTCTTGCCCATCTGACATGTTTTGCCTGATCAATTCTTTGGCTCTTTTTGCAATGGCCCAGCCTCCTGCAAACGCTTCAAAACACCCAGTATTGCCACATGTGCACTTGGGTCCTTGTAAATCGATCGTAAAGTGCCCAATTTCAGCAGCTGCATTCGTATCCCCTTCAAGTAGCATCGAATCGCTGACTACTCCCCCTCCAATTCCCGTTCCGACAAAAACGCAGAGAATATCTTTGGATCCTTTGCCTGCCCCGACTACCCACTCTCCAAAGGCCGCGGCACGCACATCATTTAACACGTAAACCGGTAGCTGCATCTCTTTTGCGACCATCTCTTGCAAGGGGAAATTTTGCCATCCCAGATTAGTCGAAAAAAAGACCGCTCCCGTTTGCTTTTCGATCTGCCCAGCCATCCCAATGCCGACACCTAAAAATTGGCAAGACGGCTCTTTTTCTTTAATGCGGTTAACCGCAGCGATAACATCTGCGACGATGGCAAGGGGTCCATCACTTACGCGCGTCTTAATAATTTCTTGGTGATATAGTGTGCCTTCTTGATCAAGAGCACCAAACGCAATCTTAGTGCCCCCAAGATCAACGCCAACTGTCAATAATTTATTTGTCATAAAAATATATAAAAGGTTATTTGCTTTGAAAGGCAGAATTTCATATTCTCATAGAAAAGTCAACCATTAAATGGTAAAATGAGCGATACTCAATTTTTTATTCTGTCGACATTAACGGGAAACCATCCACTTGATGTGTCCATAAGGATGATCAAATGCCTCATGGAACATGAGGCGTTTGCAAAGATTCCAAAGTGGTTTGCCGCCCCTTTCTCGCAAATCTCCTTATTAAGAAAAGAATTCCAGCAAGAGCCGTCCGTCATCATCGGGGCAAACCAGATGTTAAGCTTAACTGGATTTAGCAAAGACATAGCAGGGAAGATGCTAGCAGAGGCAAAAGCCCATTTTGCTTTAATTCCACCAGATATTGATAAGATCAATTGCGCGCTTGCAGAAAGCATTACACCAATTGTTTGCTTTAACCTAGATCCGGCAGTTCGAGATGGCAAATTAATGCAAGATCTTGAGTTAGAATCACTTTGCAATGGGGTGGGACATTCCCAAATGGTGAAGGACCACCCCATTGCAAATGATTCTGGTTCAAGAGATTGCGTTAAGTTGCCGTCTCCAACTGCCGGATCTAGGTTTAAAGATTTAAGCTCAATGAAGGGTATAGCAGAGGCGCTTGACAAAGAAAAATTGCAAAAGCTGTATCTCCTTTTCGACTCAGGGGCGATTAATCGAGGAATAACAAAGTTAGGCATGGCAGATTTAGAAATGGCGGTTAAAGACGATGCTTACATTCCATTTCAAGAAGCCTTGAAAGACGCGTTTACTCCTGATATGCAAGAGGCTGTGCGGGCAATTTACCCAATATCCAATGCGATGGGCCTTTATACATCTAGTTTTCATCCTTTGATAGAAAAAGCTGCGGGCTACTCATTTGGAGCTCTCACAATGCCTTTTGATAAATGATCCTAGAAACGGCAGTTCGAGATGCTAAATTGGCGCAAGATCTTGAATTAGAATCACTTTGCAATGGGGTGGGACATTCCCAAATGGTGAAGGACCACCCCATTGCAAATGATTCTGGTTCAAGAGATTGTGTCAAGTTAGCGTCTCCAACTGCCGTTTCTAGGATGATATTGAGACTTAAAGCTTGCATAGCACTTCTTCTGTTAAGCAGTTGTTGCGACTCTCTTCTTTTTGTCCACACAGATTACGTCAATGAAGAGAGCCTAGCAAGCTTTGTCATTAAAACGCCCGATCCCCTTTTGGACAATCCTCCAATTGGTCAAAGGGTGATCATCGGGTGGTCTCTCCCTCACCATTTCATGCAAATCCAAGACTTGCATCTTAAAATCACAGTGCACCATCGCAATCGAGAGGAAATTTACCTTGAGTATCCGGTGAAACAGCGCAAAGATTACTATATCTATTCGTTGCTAAATGAGGAATATGTGGCCGCAAAAGGGATCTTAACCTACAAAGTCGATCTTTATGGCGATGGAATTGCCCTTGAAGAGTGGCGCCACCAGATGTGGTCAGAACTGATTCACATCCAAAATGACTGTCCAATAGAAGAACAGATCCATTAAACCTCTTGCATAATTCACCCTTTGCCTTTGCTTTGTCCTGAGGAGTTATAATAGACTTAATAGAGCAAGGGCGCCAAATGCGCAGCAGATTATTCCGCCACAGATGCTAACAAAGCGAAGAGGCGGTTTTGTGCATCTCTTTGTAAAAAAACAAGTCCCTTCTATCAATGCAAGCCACCAACATAATGAGCCGGCAAATATACTGAAAAGAAACACCAGCATTGAAGAAATATTTACCGCCAAAAGATTATCGACATAAAAATCAAGCGCTGTAAAAAGAGCTATATAGGTAAAAATAGTCGTAGGACTTGCAATTGTCAAAAAAAGGGTAGTGACAAAATTTTTAAATAGATGTTTATGCTGAACGATATCTTTATGTTTGTGATCTAAAGTCTCTTTCGTCTTACTGATCAACATCTTAAAGCCGATCATAAGAAGTAAAACACCTCCAAGCCATTGAATCAGAAAAAAGCTCTCGGCAAGACTATCAATCGTCATAAAGAGGCCAAATGCTGCCACAAGACCGTAAATAACCTCGCCGATACTAGCTCCAAGACCTGTCATAAATCCAACAATGCGTCCATGCAACATAGTTTTATGAATGCAAAGGACATCGATTGGCCCAACGCCTCCGACAGTAAAGCCGATTAAAAGCCCTTTCATCATTAATGCATATTCCACAGCAGGCTCCCATTAATCTTAGTCATGATCTTGATCTTAATCTGCTCTACTTCACACGTTTGTCTCTTGAGTTAGCTCGTATCAATCCGATTCAACATCGAAGCAATCTGATACAGTTGATAGATAAAAGAAAAGCAGATTAAGATCAAGATCAAGATCGAGATTAAGATGAAAATTTGTTGTTTCCTTGCCCGAGTTTACGAGTTATGGGCCGCCCCCTATTTTCATTTCGCTCGTTTGCTATAAAAAATTATTTACTTAAACCGAAATTATGATAATACTGCGGTTTAATCTAAACTTAAATTTAAGGAAATCCCCATGACACGCAATTTACTTCTATCTGCCTTTACCCTGCTTTCTGCTACTTTACATGCAGAGACACAAGTGCTTGCCCTTTCAGGCAGTCTGCGCGCTGATTCTACGAATAAAAAGCTATTGCAAGAAGCAGTTAGCATTGCAAAGCAAATGGGCGCAACAGTAAAAGTGATCGACCTTAAAGACTTCCCAATGCCCCTTTACGATGGCGACCTTGAAAAGTCGCAAGGACTGCCCGAAAATGCCAAACGCTTAAAACAGATGATGATAGAGGCAAAGGCAATCCTCATCTCCTCACCTGAATATAACGGCTCGATCTCTGGGGTTTTAAAAAACACCATCGATTGGACCACGAGAACATCTGATGGACAAGGAACAAGGGATGCCTATAAGGGGAAAAAATTTGCCATCATGAGCACATCACCTGGACCATCCGGTGGAGCCAATAGCCTTGCCCACTTAAGGCACATCATCACCCATATTGGAGGCATCGTCGTGACAACGCAACTTGCGCTTCCAAATGGCTATACAGCTTTTGATCAAGACGGTCTTACAAACCTTGAGGCAAAAGAGACGCTTAAAAAAGAAGTAAAAGAGCTGCTTGCCTCATAGAAAAAAGAAGTCTAATAAGGGAGTCTCATGCCACTTTCTCATCTTCATTCTATTTCTTTAATAGGTCTTGAGGCCTTGCTTGTGGAAGTTGAAGTCGATGTGGCACCCGGTAAAGAAAAGACATCCTTTGTGATCGTGGGTCTGCCCGATAATGCGGTAAGAGAATCAAAAGATCGAGTGATGACGGCAGTTAAAAATAGTGGCTTTAATCCGTTTGGAACAGCGAGCACTGTCAACCTAGCCCCCGGCGATTTAAAGAAAGAGGGGGTACTTTACGATTTACCGATTGCCCTAGGCCTTGTTGCAGCGCTTGATCCCATTCCAACAAAGGCAATGGGCGAATACCTTTACGTAGGAGAACTTGGCTTAAGTGGCGAGCTAAGACCCATACAAGGAGCTTTAGCTGCGGCAATGCTCGCTAAAGAAATTGGGAAAAAGGGAATCATCCTTCCTTTTGCTAATGCCAAAGAAGCTGCGGCATTAAACGGAATCGATGTCATTGGGGCAAGGCACTTAAAAGAGGTTATCGCGTTTTTAAAAGACCCCTCCACGATCCAAGCTACCTCTAATAAGCTCTCTTGCGACCTTTTTATCCAAGCTCCCCTTTTAATTGATTTTGCAGATATCAAGGGGCAATCTCAAATTAAAAGAGCCATGGAAATTACGGCAGCTGGCAACCACAATATTGTCTTATCGGGGCCTCCTGGTTCTGGCAAGACAATGCTTGCCAAAGCTTTAGGTGGCATCATGCCGGAGTTAACTCTTGAAGAAGCTTTAGAAGTCACAAAAATCCACTCAATCAGCGGCCTTCTTAAAGAGGGACAGCACCTCATCACCACGCGCCCCTTTCGCTCGCCCCATCATACGGTAAGCTATGCGGGGCTTATCGGCGGCGGCGCCTATCCAAGACCTGGAGAGGTCTCTTTAGCTCATTGCGGCATCTTATTTCTCGATGAGCTGCCAGAATTTTCAAGAAGTGTCCTTGAAGTATTAAGACAGCCCCTAGAAGATCGAAAAGTGACGATCAGTAGAGCGCAAGGCAACTTCACCTTCCCTTCCGACTTTATCTGCATTGCCGCGATGAACCCATGCCCCTGCGGCTACTTAGGCCATCCCGATAAGCCTTGTAAAGACTCAGGGCTACAGATCGAAAAATACCGAGGGAAAATTTCCGGGCCCCTTTGGGATCGGATCGACATGCACATCGAAGTGCCGGCGCTGCGCTATGCAGATATCATTAAAGAAAAAAGCAGTGAAAATTCTCTTGCTATCAGAGAGCGCGTGAAGCTTGCGCGCACAAGGCAACATAAGCGCTTTGGCAAAATCAAAAGCAACTCTCAAATGAGCAGCAAAGACCTAAAAGAATACTGCGCTCTTTCTTCTGATTGCCAAGAGATTTTAGGACAAGCGATGGATGTCATGGGGCTTTCTGCTAGGGCGTGCGATCGCTTAATTCGCGTCTCAATGACAATTGCCGATTTGGCACATTCACCCAAAATCTTAAAAGAGCACCTCATGGAGGCCTTAGGGTATCGATAACTATGAGCAGTCAACCATCTAATTTTCCTCCTTCTGATTTACACAGCAGCTTACAAAAGCTAATTGCAAGAACCGAACGCTTAAGCATTCAGTTTGAACAACCTCCAAATATCTCTCCAATTCTTAATTTTTTGGGAAGGCACGTTAAGGAATTGAGCACAAACGAGGTGCCATTGCTTGAACAAGTGCAAGAAATATTTCAAAAGGCCTCTCAAACCATGAATAAAGGGATCACAAGTGTAGAAGTTCTTGAAGATGGTCTTGACCCAGGTGAAGCCCTTAAATATTACCTCGATCTAGCATCTCGTAAGTTACCATGCGAAAACGCAAAATTCATGCGCCTCTCATATGACGACGTCGTCCTGCTTGTCTCAATCGACACTTATGAGGCACTGAGCAAATATAGACCTGATGACCTTTTCTCCCACTCAAGTGTTTTCTCTCCAAAGTACACTTGCCTTTTGCAAAATATAGAAAAGATCGAAGACGCCACAAAGAAATATCAAACGCGTTTAGCCCTTGCCAAAAAGATTGCAAGTAAAGATTTACTTTCACCCAAACATTTGAAAGCATTATCCATTACAGATCAAAATGACATTGTAGATCTTGTTAAAGTTGCAATTGAGCTCTCTTCTTGCTTTAGCTTTAATACGGCAGCTAGCCTAATATGTAAAGAGATCGTCCATGATCCATTTTTGCGTTTGGAAATGGCAAAAAGACTTGTGCAAATCAACCCTAATTGTCGCCTCTCCACACAGGTTAAGAAATTAGGCTTAGATTGTGACATGCTTTTTCAGCTATCCCTTGTATGTGCTGAATATAACCCTCAAGGGATGATTTGCGATGTCGACATTTTTGATTTACGCAAGGAGTACACCATTGTCCTATTGGAAATGTTGGCAAGATATGATGGCTTGCTTGTCGCAAAAGAGTTTAAACGTAAAACGATTCAAGATGTGGATGCAAGAGCTGTTTTAGCGGTTACCTGCATCACTTCCAATGTCAACGCAGCCGATTATTTAAAACTCTTTCAATTAAACGAAGAAGGATTAGTCAATGCGATCATGTCAGTAGCCAAGCAAAACATGCCAAAAGCTGCAAAGCTCTGTGACCAGTTTAATACCTCTTCTCAGCATCGCTATTATATTGTTAATGAATGTTTTACAGAGAAAAAAGCGCAGATTCTTCCATTCATCGATGATTTTCATTTAGATCTAAAACTGGGTGAAGATCTCAAAACGCGTTGTCAATCTATTGAGATGGAAAGTCCACATCACACTCTTGAGTCCTCTCAAATGGATGAAAGCCCTATTGTCATTGAAGAAGGGGCGACTCTACAAAGCACCTTGCAACAGCTACCCACAAAGTGCAGGCAACAGTTGATAACACCTTGGCAAGTGCTGGCATTTTTAGCTAAGCATGTACAGTATTTAACTAAAGAAGACATTCTCTCCTTACAAAATTTAAAAAAAGAGTTTCAAACATTGCCAGATATTGCCCACGCTATTCATTACTATGTCACAGCAGCTGGAGTATTAGAGCTCTCCTTTGAAGAGGATCAACTTCTCATCCCTATTTTGGATCAGGATAAGATGTACGGTAGCCTGCACGCTGCAAATCCAAGTAAGAGCCAACGGTCGATATCGGTCAATGACTGCATTCCATTGATTCAAATAATTAATAAAAAATATAATGGGACAAGTGATTTAAAAAACGCCCGTATGGCACTTGCCAAATTCTTTATGTCGCAAGCTATCTACGATCATACTACAAGTGAAAATAAGGCTTTAAGAGTCGCTATGACTTGCTTGTCAAAAGTAAAAGCACTGCTTCACGATGACTTTGATGGAGTAAGAGGCCTGCGCGATTGCCGCCCGAAGTTATTAGAAGCTTTAGAAATTACTGCTGAAGAAGATTACATCACATTACTCTCTCACAATGCAAACGCAAGGTTTTTAAATAGCTGCAACCCTTCGCTATTTCTCACTTTGCCGATTCAGGAAAGGCAAGCGCGCGTGCAGATTGCAAAAAAATATGCCCAAAATGCATATGTCACTCAATCAGAGCATGAGGAGACAACTATCGCTATTGGCAAAACGTTATTAGAAGATGATGTACACGCGCTGCAGCATTTCCCAACGCCCCCACTTGAACTATTAATACTTGCTGCCAAAAAAGATCTTGGATACACCATACCCAATTTTAAAAAACACTACAAAGGCGAAAATCTTTTTACCTTTTTACAAGTTTGTAAAAAGCATCAACCACAAGAGACTGCGCGCTACTTACACCTCTTTGGAATTACTGTTAAGAAAACGGACCAAGAGCAAATCATTGAGTTGCTTGAGGGGGCTTTCGATGATATTGACAAAAATAATTGGGCAAACGAATTTATCGACATTCACTTAAGCGACCTTTCTGCAGAAGAGAAAAGAAATCGGCTTGATGACATATTCGCGCCATACGCGGTAATTTGAATATGACTACTTTTCTCTTTAGGCAAAAAGCTGTGCTTATTCCCCTTTTGCTCCTTTGCATCATCACGCCATTTACGCAAAAATGGGATTTAAAAATTTCCCACCACTACTATATTCCTGGACAGGGAATCGATGGAAAGGGATTTAACTCCCCCTATCCATTTACACTTCTTTATACCTTTGGCACACTTCCCGCGCTCCTTACCTTTTTTCTTTCGTTCATTATTTTGATCTTTTCCTGCTTCTCCTTAAACTGGGAAAAATGGAAAAAGCCGACTCTTCTTTTAGTACTCTCTTTTAGCATAGGCTCAGGATTAATGACCCATGCCATTTTTAAAGACCATTGGGGGCGACCTCGTCCAAAACAACTTAAAGAATTTGGCGGAACACAAGACTTTCGCCCCTACTACCTTCCCAATATTTTTAATCAAGAGCCCTCAAAATCATTCCCTTCCGGGCATGCGACGATGGGATTTTACTTTTTTTCCCTTGCCCTTGTCGGCAAAAGACTGCATCTTAAGTGGCTGTTTTGGGCGGGACTGATCATATCCTTTGGTCTTGGAGGCATTCTCTCCTGGACAAGGATTATTCAGGGAGCCCATTTTCTCACAGACACCTTAATTTCCGCCTTAATCATGTGGTGCTCTGCTTATTATTGCGATCGATGCCTTTATGCAAGAAAGAGCTCTAATCAATGAAAGGGCTCACAAAAAAACAACGCGAAATTGTAGATTATATCGAACAATTCATAGCCGCCCATCGCTACGCTCCAAGTTATCGCGAAATTTCATCCCATTTTGGATTTCGCTCTATCGCCTCTGCCTTTAAACATGTCACTTGCCTAAAGCAAAAAGGGGTGATTACCAAAGATGGAAAAACCCCTCGTTCTATTGCCATTGCAAAAGATTCCCCATCCCCTCAAATTGATCTGCATAGGAAAGTGTCTATTCCTTTAATAGGCACAATCTCTGGAAAAGACCTTATTCACACATATTCTGAAACGGAAGAGCTCTCTATCCCCACATCCATACTTCACTATAACGAAAAAATCTATGCACTTAAAGTACAAGATAATTCCTTTAATGAGGAGCTCATCGGACAAGGAGATCTTTTGATGATCGAATCAAGACAAAATCCAGCTGTTGGGGAGGTTGTAATTGCGATGGTGGCTTTAACCGGTATCATGATCAAGAAATATTTTACCGAAAATGACAAGACAACTTTATGCGGATGCTACCAAGATCATCTTCCGATTGTTTTAAACCGAGAAGACGTCAAAATTCATGGTATTTTGATCGGCATCATACGAAAGTACTAATTATACCGGCGTTTTACGTTAGTCATAAAATACCTCGATCTTTTTGGATATTGTTCTCATTTTTTTGTTCTTGAAAGAGGAGAGTATACTGAAAACTTTAATTACGCAAGAGGTCTATTGCGTCGACTTAATCGCAATGCAGAGATAGTCATATACTCGTTCTAGTTGAAAGCTGGAAAATTTGACTTTGGAGGCGGCGCAAGTTTTTTGTCTGGAGCGAGCGACCATTGCCGGACGACAAGGCGTGAGCGAAGACAAAAAAATCGCAGCCAAGCCGAGTGTGGTATCATTCACTCTCCAAAGTTTTCCTCGTCCTCTAATACACTTTCGCTTTCGATGATATCGGTTGGGTCCGGCTCATACTCTTCTAATGTCTTCGATTTATGCCCGAAGATGATGCGCATTAAGAAAAACACAAGACTTACACAAATGTATCCCCAAAATGACAAGAAAAACACAACGGCAAAATAGCTAATCAGTCCATACAATAAAAGGACAGCGGATACGACAAACAAAAAAACCATTCTAAAACTAGCAACTCGGATGTGAAGGTTTTTTTGGCTGGGGAATTTTAAACGGCTGACCATCAAATAGCCAACTACCACTAGCATAGCGATCAAAATCCAGCTCTCAAATGCCTTACTCAAAGTAAATAATGATTTTAACTCTGGCGAATAAAAGACTAAAGTAGCAGAGACAATGGCTCCGGCAGCTGCTGGAATGGGGAGGCCTGTAAAATTTTTTTTGTGATCCTTTAATAAATCCGGATTTTCTTGCGCTTGTTTTGCCTGAACACTAAAGCGCGCAAGGCGCAAAACGCCACACACCGAATAGATCATGGCAGCTGATATTAAGAAAAATGAAATTTCTGTTTTAGGTTCAGCAGAAAGACTCTTAATCACCACAATACTTGGGCATACACCAAAAGTAATGGCGTCGGATAAAGAATCAAAAATCCCCCCAAAATAACTTTCCGCTTTAATGGCGCGGGCAACGGCCCCATCTAATGCATCGGCAAGGCATGCCAAAAGCAACACTCCAGCTACTGTAAGCGCGCCATTGTAGTCTAATGTCCCATTGGGAACCATTGCCATTTTAAAAATCACAAAAAGACCGCAAGAAAGACCAAATGCCGTAATCACATTGGGAAGGACATGGATGTGCTTGGGTCTTTTTTTAATGATTTTCATGGTTGCATGTGGGGGTTAAACATGGATTAAATAGCTGATAATCGTAAGTTTCAATCATCTCTTGATAAAGGGTAAGATCTTCGCCAAAGAAATCAGAGGCAACACCTCTTGCAAGCCTTGCAGCGCCAATGCCAATGCTCGAAATATCTCCGCTGATAACGCCATGACTTAAAAAAGCCCCGTAATTAAAGCAATAGATGTCTTTTAAAAATGGGGCAGACCCCTTTTCTTTTTCAATATATTGAAAATGGGGTCCTAAAAATGGGAAAAAGGCCATTTCAGAATGCTTGATGAAAAAATCTTTTTCCATTTCAGGGCATAGGCGATCTTTCCAAAAAAGGATAAGATCTTTAAAATCAATCAGTTCTTCTCTTTTTGATGGATCAACCTCATACCCTGTTCCAAGAACGATAAAATCAGCGGAAAAATCGCCTTGCGAGGTGTGTAGAATCACTTTATCGTCTTTTTCTTCTACCTTGTGCACGTCAACTTGATAGTGGATAGTAAAATTTTTGGACCTACTCACCCTTTCATATGAGGCTTTTGGCGGTGGAATCCCCGCTTGAAGAGCTACCTTAAGAAGATCACAACGGCTTTTGTCTTTTAATGCAAAAAAACCGTGCGCAATGCCTGGGAAATTGAAATGGGAAAATTTATTGACAAGCGGTAAAGAGTGCCTTCTAAGAAGCATCTGCACTTTTTTGGCGCCACTTTCAATGGCAACAGCTGCTGCATCAAAGGCGGATGCACCAGCTCCAATGATCACCACATCTTTTTCGTAAAAAGTATTACAACAAAAACACTCTCCTGTATGCGCAAAAAACCGCTTTGAAACCCCTTCCATAAATGAAGGAATCAACTGTCCTCCGGAGCCCTCTCTTCCTGTTGCGAGAATCACTTTTCTTGTCTTTATCACTTTTTTTGCCTTGACAAAAGTGACGATGCTCGAGCTTTCAAACTCCAACACTAAGTGTCCGGTAGATGGGCGAATTTTTTTTAACTTGACCTCGTTGCTGACCTGAAGACCCAATACCTTGCGGTACCAGCATAAATACTCATGCCAAATGTGCGTAGGGATTTCGTTAAGAGTGTCCCACTCTTCTTGGCAATACGTCTTTTCAAACCAGGTGCGAAATGTTAAATTAGAAAAGCCACATGCAGGGCCTAAGACAGCCTTGCCAGAGCGCAAATAGTTCATGCGCGCGCATGTGACCCATGGCCCTTCTCGCCCAGCCTCATTCTGGTCAAAGAGGCATATCTTTTGAATGCCCTCTCGTTGCAGGGCAAAAGCTGCTGTCATCCCTGCCATTCCGCCGCCCACAATGGCCACGTCGAGCACGTCTTCAGATTCGGAGTTAAGTAACCACTCATCTGCTGGCTCATTGAGATAAAAAAAATCGCGATGGATCTGTTTCTCAAGTTCTTGTAACTGAGCATTATGGGCAAAAACAGCCGAATTGCAGAACAAGAAAAAGATAACAAAACGCATTCTAAACTTCGTTTTCAAATTTGTAGTCGATGTGCGCATCATCCAATTCGTCATCAAAATCGCCTTCGATCTCATTTTCTAAATCCTGATTTTCTTCTTCATCATGATCATGGTGGGATTTTGAATGATTGATGCCTTTTTCCTCTTTACGTCTATCCGCTAAATCTCTTAATGGCTTGCCATCTTCATTTTGACGTTTCTTCCCTCTAAGATAAAGGCGTATAGGAAGCCCTGAGAAAGCGTAGACTTCCCTAAATTGATTGTAAAGATATTTTTTGTAAGTCTCTGTCATGAGATTTGGGAAATTGACAAAAAGAACAAATGTTGGCGGTAAAATCCCCACTTGGGCCATATAGTAGATCCGAAGACGTTTACCTTGAAGCATTGGCGGGTGATTTTTTTGTAAAGCGAGACCTACAAACTTATTGAGTTGATGGGTAGTGATTCTCTTCTTAGAATCTTCTGCCACAGCTTGCACATATTTAAAGATCTCATCGACATTTCGCCCTGTTTTGGCCGACATGAAAACTTTTGGGCAATGCAACAAAAATGGCACTTCATCTTCTATCCCTTTTAGGCAATGCTCCATTCTAAACCCCTTGACAAGGTCCCATTTATTAAACAGCAAGATACATCCTTTGCCGGCTTCTTCGATCATGTTGGCAATTTTTTTCTCTTCGCGAGTAATTCCTTGCATTGCATCGAGCATCAAAAGACAAATATCTGCTCTTTCTATCGCTCTTTGAGTGCGGATAGCTGCAAATTTATCTACAACCTCATGCTCTGCGTGCTTGCGCCTAATTCCGGCCGTATCGATCAAATTATATAAAACGCCTTCATGTTCAAAGGGGACATCGACGCTATCTCTTGTTGTTCCAGGAATTGGGCTTACGATACATCGATCTGTGTCTAATAAGTAATTCACAAGGGAGGATTTTCCTACATTAGGTCTTCCCACTATTGCAAGACCTATTGATTTATTTTCAATATCGCTTGGAACATATTTTGGAAGTGTTTCAAAGGCTGCCTCCAAAAGCTCTGCAATATGCCACCCTTGGGCTGCAGAGACAGGAATCATCTTAGAGATGCCAAGGGATTGAAATTCAAACATCATATGGCGCTGCGAAAGATCATCGATTTTATTGACAGCAAGGCAAAGGGGTTTATTCGTCCTAAGAAGGATTTGTGCAATCTCCTTATCCAAAAGTGTTAAACCAACTCTTGAATCGACAACTAAAATGAGGCTATCTGCCTCTTCAATCGCAATTTCCGCTTGTCTCTTAATGTGTTCATTAAATAGCTCTTTTGATCTCGCATCGATCCCTCCCGTATCTATCAATTGAAAAGGGGTGCCGAAAAAATCGGCGTCGGCATAAATACGATCGCGCGTGATCCCCTCTGCTTCATCGACGATTGCGATATTTTTTTTGCATATCCGATTAAAAAGAGCCGATTTTCCCACATTGGGTCTACCAACAATTGCAATTTGAAGTAATTTAGACATTTAATTTGATCTCAATTTTTGTTAGTTTTTCTGTTACACCTTGCATTTCTTCATCAGGCGTCTTTTTATCCAAAGCAGGATCTCCTAATAGTACATGCGCCCTTTTCATAGCTTTTAAGATATGAAGATGGGGATGTTTTTCATCGAAAATAAAAAGGTTGCGTTTTCCTATCAACTGCACAAGCCCTGAGTCGCTTAGAACATCCCATATTTGCTGCGTCATGCCCGATGCAATCAAAAACCTTCCCGATGCATTTAAATAATCGTAGAGTTGCTGCATTGCAAGGCATGCCGTTGCATCGATGTCTCTTGCATTTTTTAGCTGTAAAATAATCACTTTAGTACTTGTATCATCTTGTGCAATTGCCTTAAGAGTCGTTTGAAAAATATCTGCTGCTCCAAAAAAAAGCTCACCTTCTACTTTGATGATGCGGATTGTTCTATGTTCGTGAAGCCTTGCGTGATCTAGGTTTACAAGCTCTCCTGTTGGGTCGATTTCGTACTCAACTAATTGCGGGGTTGCAGACTTTTGCAAATAAAGGGTAATGGAAAGCGCAACACCGATATAAAAGGCGATATCTAAACTAAAAAACAAGCAAGACGATAGCGTTGCGATCAAGACAAAAGCGTCGTAATTGGTCGCTTTAAGGCAAAGGAAAAACTGCCGTGGATTAATGATCGTAAGGGCTGTGACAAGCAATAAAGCAGAAAGCGCTGCAAGTGGGATATGCATAATGAAGAAATTAAAATAATAAAGAAATCCACCGACGAAGGTGGCGTTCAATATGGCTGCAAACCTAGTTTTTGCGCCCAATGAAAATATCAAAGAACTCCTCGATAGGCTCCCAGAAACCGGCATACCCGCAATAAAAGATGAGCATATATTGCCAAGGCCAAGACCAAAGATCTCTTGATTGACAGAAAGCCTTTGTCCCGTATTAGCGGCAATCGTTTTTCCAACAGATGAGGTTTCCATTACACTTAAGAGTGCAATTGCAAACGAGACGGGGAGCAAATGGTTCATCAACCCAAAATCAAAATAGGGAAAAGATACAGTCGGAATGATTGTCTGTATTCCCCCGCTGTCTTTGACAAGCAACACCCCATCCATATTCAAGTCAAAAAGGCCACCACTCCCAAATCCCATAGTGCCAAACCAGAAAGTGCCGTAATCGGTGAGAAAATGGACTCCACAGGCAATCAATATAATCATGGCAAGAGACGCCGGGACGTAGCGGTTGACCTTTTTAAAGAAAAGAAGCGACACTAAACTCACAACACCTACTCCAAAGGTTGGACCATGCAACTCAGTAAAGTGAGTGAGCAAATAGATAAGCTTTGCAAAAATCGACTGATCAGCTTTAAGCGATGCAACCCCAAAAAACGTAAAAAGTTGATTGACCATCATCGCAATTGCAGTCCCTGATACATAACCCACGACAACAGAGTGGCTGACAAATTGGGTCAGCCTTCCCAGTTTACACCAGGCGGCAACAACTTGTATTAAACCTGTGAGAAAGGCAAGCTGCGTCAATATTTGCAAAGAGGCAACTTCCCTTTCAATCCCCTCCACTCCCCTATAATAGCTATAGAGAATATCTGCTGTTCCCGACTGCACTAAAATCGCAATGGCATTACTTGGACCCACCACGACATGCTTTGATGAGCCAAAGGTTGCTGCAATCATCGATGAGTAGATCGCTGCAAAAAGACCTGAACTTAAAGGCAATCCGGCCAAAAGTGCATAGGCCATGGCCTGTGGCAGCGTCAAAAGGGCAACGGAAATGGCGGCTTTCGCATCCTTTTTTAGGGTAGCAAAAGAATAATGGGACAGCTCATCCTTGCAAGGAAAAAAGGAAACATCGTCTGCGTGGTGTTGCGCTGTATACGTCATAAAAATTATAAATCGTGAATGGACTAATTTTAGTCCAAAAAAAATAATAATACCACAATTAGGCATTGTTTAAAAGAATAATAAGCAATTAAAACCGAAAACTTCGTGAAATTCTGTTATTCGTTCAAATAGTGATAAATGGCAAAGTCCTTATTTTCTTGAACTTTTTTTCGTGGCCAATCCCGAATGAGTGATAACGGAAGAAAAACATCGCCTTCGTAGGACTGTTTTAATTCGGTTAAAACTAATTCCTTAATGAGATTTGATTGTAAGAATAGGGTGTAGATCTGTGCTCCACCGCTTATGTAGACATCCTTGCCTTCTGAAAGACATTTTAAGCTAAGGAAATCTTGCAAAGAATTCACAATGATGACATTAGACTTCTTTTGAAACTCCATTTGGTGCTGACGGCTGAATACAATGACGAGGCGCTCTTTACAATATTTTTTTGGGAAAGTGAGATAAGAGCGAAATCCCATTACAATAATATGATTGCATGTTGTCTTAGCAAAATGTTGTAAATCTTCCGGATAGTGCCAAGGTAGCCTTCCAGACTTTCCCAAAACCCCTTTAGGATCGCAAGCGGCAATCGCATAAAATCTTTTTACATTCATGGCTTAAATTTCTATAGAGGCTGACAAGAAACCTCCGGGGGGATTTTTTTTCAGTCTCTAAAGACCCAATCCCCGTTTTTCAATAAAGGGGCATACAAGTCTTCTTCCATCGGAATAGATAGCGCATTGACTTCTTCTATAGTCGGAGGCTCATCTTGAAATTCGATTTTAGGTGCATTGGAAACCCTCGCAAATGGCGTCTGCTCATTTCCTTCCCCCATGCAAAACACAGCAGCAACTGCCAATGCATCTAGGATATTGATCATGGTGACGCGTAAAGGGACATCAAAACAGTCCGGTTTTCCGATGTAGCTGTACAATGGTTTAAAGCCGCACCATCCCAATCCAATTCCAATGACACCTCGGCGCATTGGAGTCGTATGACTATCTGTGATGATCACCCCAAGGGCTTTAATTTTATCGCGGCATCGAATATGTTCCCAAATTTTTTTTGCCGATTCTTGGATATTTTCTGGATATAAGATATACATCCCATTCCCATTCGATTCGTCAATTCCTGCCGAGGGAATTAGAATATTATTTTTAATTGTGAGTTCAATGCCATAACGAGAAGGCTCTTTTCCCATGTTTAAATAGGCATCTGCCGACTCTTTAACTAGCTGCTCTTTAGAAATACCAAGGTCTTTGGCAACTACTTTCCCTTCGCAAAGGCTAATGATCTTTGATGTCACCACCAAAAACTCCCTCTCTTGCATAGGGGGAACGTAAGTATCGATAATTGTGAATAAAGAATCATTAGGCAAAATTCGATGTGTTTTAAGGGGGATGACCTTCATTTATACCTATACATGCCCAATTCTTCTACATCCACTTTCTTAAGCGGCAATGAATTGATCAAGCTCTCTTTTAGCCTCTTGCTTAGCCTCTGCCTCTTGCTCGCTTAATTGGGCGTAGATGTCTGCAGTTGCCACTACAATCTGTCTATTTACCTCTTCGCAACGATTCATATCACACGCAACTTTTTGCTTATCTGCCTCAATACGCATCAGTGCTGTATGTCCTTCGATATGGGAGAGTGCCAACTCATTTATTACGCTCTTGTGTTTCTCTTGGATATCTTTATATGCACGCTCGAAAGCTTCCTTCTCTTCAGCTGTCATATTAGACAAGCCCTCCTCTATCTTAAGATCTTCTGCACCGATCTGTTCTATTATAGCGAGATAGTCAGGGTCGTTGTTTAAATTTGCATGATAGTGCTGAAGATCCTCTTGCAGCTTCTTTTCAATTTGTGCTTTATAATTTTCCTTGATTACATTCTTTTTTTGTTTGGCATTAGCATCTGCAGTCATCTTAAGCTGATCTAACCTTTTTGTTAACTCAGCAGCAATTGTGTCTTCCTTTTGCGCGATCCGCAAATTTCGCTCTGCTTCTTTAACCCTCTTCGCCGTTTCTTTAAACCGATTTTCTTCCAATTGTCTTAAACGCTCTTGCTCATTTTCTATGCGACGCTGCTTTTCTTCTTCTTGAATTAGCCCTTGAGTCTTGACGACGCGTTCGCGAATAATCTGTATGCGCTGCGTCACTGTTGTCGCAAGTTCAGTATTTTCGTTAGTCGGCTCATGTTGAAAAGGGATTTCTTTCAATAGATGCTCACACGCATCAACTCTTTTTGTTAACTCCTCGATCGCATGTTGCCTTATGCTACTTCCGTCTAATTGCTCTAGATAAAAGGCAACCATTTCACTATCCAATTTGCCAACAAGGCTTGATAATTGATGTTTAACATCCCGCTGTTGCTTTCTTCTAATGCCCTCTCTATTTACCTCTGTCATTTGGCCTGCAGTCTCTGCATTCATACGATCTGTTATTGCTTGCTGATTTCTAACACCGGCATTTTGAAGGGATTCATTATACTTTTCCACAGCCTGCCGAGCCCTTTCCTTAACGCTTGCGTTACACTTGGCAATCTTTTTTCCAGTAAGCGCTAAAACGGAGGCGGGAACAAAAAAGATAATTGCGGCAAGAGTGATCATAGCGCGAACGGCGATTCTGTGGGCTCGAATATCTTTAGAGGTAAGCTCAATAGAGTTCCCTTTAAGAGACACTTTTTGCAACTTGCCATTCGTGGCCAAAAAACGAAAGGGAGTTAAAAGACTATCGGATAAATCATGTAGTTTTCCCATCGCATCAGCTTTAGATTGGCTAATGAGTAGTGGATTCCGAAGAGGTGAAAATTCTAACCTTGAGCTCATTCTATATTCCTCTAGTTCCTCGAGTTAAATAATTATTGCAGATAAACGGTGTTAAATTATATTTTTAAATTTAACGCAATTTATTCGCAACAGAAAAATTTGGCTTTTTTCCCATCTATTTGTTTCTTTAGCCGCTTTTGGGAACGAGCTGTAAAAGAGCAATCATTTCGTTGCGATCGAATTTTTTCATGATGTCTTGCTCATCAGGTGCCACAATCTCTTCTAAAAGCCTACTTTTCTTTGAGATAATTGCATCGATATGCTCCTCTAAAGTCCCAAGCGTCATTAATTTAAAGACTTGAACGCCCCTTGTCTGCCCAATGCGATGCACGCGGTCAGTCGCTTGGTTTTCGCGCGCTGAATTCCACCACCGATCGTAATGGATCACAACAGAGGCTGCTGTTAAATCAACGCCAAGACCAACAGCTTGTAAAGAGGCGATAAAAACACTGCAGTTTTTATCTTTGTTAAATTTTTCCAGCTGCTCTCCACGATTAATCGTCTTACCGCGGATAGCCGCGTAGTCTATTTTATTCTTTTTAAGGTACAGCTCGATGATATCTTGCATCGCAAGGTACTGTGAAAAGACGACAACTTTTTGACCGCTTTGCCTTGCCTCTTCTAAAAGTTCGACAAAAAGATCCCACTTTCCCGATGGGTATTTCTCATACTCTTGTGGCGTTTTATAATAAGATGCGGGATGATTACAGATCTGCTTTAGCTGCGATAAAAGAGAAAAAATATGCAGGTAGGGCACAGCCGTAGACGAGTCTTGCAATGTTTCGATAAGATCTTGAGAGGAGGCTTTTAACACATCTTGATAAAGCGCAGCTTGTCCTGGATGCAAATCGCAGTGTGCAATCTGCTCAGTTTTTGCCGGTAAATCTAAAAGGACATCTTCTTTTTTTCTTCTCATGACAAACGGCTTGATAAGCCTTGTCAAAAGCAATTTTTTTTCTGCGTCATAGTCTCTTTCAATCGGGCGAACAAAAGTGTCTAAATACTCTTTTTCAGCCGGCATATAGGTAGGAAGCACGATATCGAATAATGTCTTAAGCTCCCTTAACCGATTTTCAATGGGCGTTCCTGTGAGGCCAAGGCGCATCCTAGCTTTAGCCTTCAAAAGAGTCTTATACACCTGACTTGCATGGTTTTTAGCTATCTGCAACTCATCAAAAATTGCAACTTCAAAAGAAATTTTAGAAAGCATCTCAATCTCATTTCTCCAAACGCCATAAGAGGTCAATAATACATCTGCTTTGTCATTAAAATCGTATAAATTTCGCTGCGAGCCATGAAAGACACAAACTCTAAAAAACGGCAAAAATTCGGCAATCCTTTCTTTCCAGTGATAAATGACGGAGGTAGGACACACGACTAAAAATTTTCTTTTTATATTTAAATCGATATTCGAAATAGCGACAAGCAGCCCCATAGCCTGATGAGTTTTTCCAAGCCCCATGTCGTCGCAAAGAAGTCCTGAAAGGCCATGATAGTACAAAAACCAAAGCCAGCGCACGCCCGCCTCTTGGTATGATCGTAAATGACTTTTAAAACCCTCTAAATTAGGATATGAGGGAACCTTCATCTCGGCAATTGATGCAAGTATTTCATTCGACTTACTTAAATGCTTCTTGTCTTCTGTATCAGGTGATACTCTTTCAATGGCCTGCAAACGCATCAGCTCAAGTAAAGATAAGTCAATTTTTTTATCTTTTAAATTGATGTTGCTTTTTTTAAGGTTCTTAAGCCATAAAAACTCCTCGCCTTGAAGATCGATAAGACCTGCGGGAGATACCAAAAATCGTTTTTTTTCTTTTTCTTGAAAGGCTTTCCAAAGAGAGGCAATTGAGATAGATCCAAATTCGGTTCTATAATCAAGCGTTGCAGAATATTCAACTTTTTTTAAGTCTTCTCTACTCTCAATCTCATGAACGATCAACTCTCTTTCTAATGGCCTACAAAGCGATGGGGTGACATATGACGCAATTGGAAGAAGCCTTGGAAGAATTGTCTCAATAAATAAAGAGACCTCTTCTTTTGCCAATACAACTTCCTTAGAATAGCCCAATGGTAGCTGCTTATCGATTGGAAGTTCATAAAACCCTTCCCCCTCCACATAAGTAAACTCATCAAAAAAAAGCACATCTTTGACTTGATAGCCCATTGCAAAGGTAATTTGCGGCTTAATGCTGATTTGCCCTTCTTTCACTGCCTCGATGATGAGCTCTGCCTTATCTACAGGACAACGCCTACTAAAAAATCCGGAAACCTCTTTTAAATCGCTTAAATGGAATTTGATAAAGGAAGAAATCTGATCCAAGGGAACTCGCACTCCCTTTTTAAAAGGGGTCTCAAAAGATGTGGATGATGCCGAAAAAAATCCTTCTCCTTGAATATATCCCCATCTTCCAAATTGTTTGGCTATTTCCTTTTCGTTATATTCCCTTAATACATTGTCAAGCCTTAAATATTGATCTGAAACAGCATAACTCAAAGTGCTTTCAAGCGAACTTAAGCGCACGGCAAAACCTTCTTGCCCATTTAACCATATGCGATGCTCATTAATAAAATCTTCAACCTCTTGAGCTGCTACTACCTTGTCTATTACATTAAAATCTAATGGCTCTAATCTATAAAATCCCCTCTTGGCAATATATACCCAGTCTTTCAAAGTAAAAGTGGATGGCAGACTTAAAAGTTGTAAGTCGCCTCTTTCAAACAAATAAGATTCAATATGTAAGTTCCAATTGGCATCAAAGGCTAGAAAATAAGAAACGCTTCTTGGAACCTCCTTGATGGCGATATCTTTGACCCATTTTTTAAGTTCTTTGGGATATTTCTTCAGCAACTCACTTGTGGAAAGATTGTCTTTTATATCTTTCAATAAAGGATATTCTTTTGCATAAAATCCCTTGCCAAAGACAAATAAATAGCGACCTATTTCAATTCCACCTATTTGATGAGTGTCTTTTTGTTGAGTGTCTTTTTGTTCCTTGTACCGAACTTCAAACCTTCCCTTTTCTTCGTTGTATACGATTTTTTCGACCTCCTCATCCAGCCGATCAAATACTTTTAAAGAAGATTCCACAGTCGATAAAGTTGTAATCAAGCTTTCAAGATTATTTTGACTAAGTGTCTTTTGAATACTTAATTCAGAAAAAGAGATGGCAATAGACTGAGGCAGTTGATCCAAAGGCCCATTAAAAGCGATAGAATAAGACGATTCCCTCTCTTGCAATTGCATCATCCACCTTGCAAGATCGTTCCAAAGGGAGAGTTCATAAGCTAGGCGAAAAGGAGGCTTACCCTTTTCCCACCCATCAATCTCTTCAAGGGTCGCATTGGAAAATTTTAATGAATTTTCCTCCGTTTCTTTTTCCCTATGTAGAATCATCTTTTCTAGGCGACTTGCCGCCTCTTTTCCATGGGCTTCTATTGTACAAAGATCTTTACCCCTTATCTTAATCGCAAAACATCCGCTTGTCTTTTTCTTTAAATCCAGTGGTATAACTCCAAATTCGTGGGCGCATTGAAGAAAGAAACTATTCCAAAGAGAATCTGAAAATCTGCGGTGTAAAGGTAAATCGTGACCGTGATAAATATAAAGATAAGCGACCGCTTGATGGGGGCAGCCCTTTTGATCTTCACTCACTTGACAAGAGCAGAAACTATTTTCCAATTTGCCAAGTTCATCCAATTGAATGAATGCCCATTCATCTTTTAACGCCAATGGATCGTTGACTAATACCTGATAGGTCGTACCGGAAAACTCAATATCCTTGACAAATCCACTCGAAAGCCACTCTTCGGCTTGCTTTTGGTAGCGTTTTAACAGTCTTGGTAAAGGTGTCATTTTAAATTAGTTCCATCTGACAAAAGTGTATCACATGATCTTGACTTTGTACAGTTGTAACGCTTACTTATCCAAGATCTGGCAAGGGCCTTGTCGTCTTATCGATAGTCTGGGCAGTAGCAATTTCGTGAGCAGATCCTGCGCCTAGCTCTTTAAATTTCCTTGCTGCTACCAGCACGCGCCCTTCAATAGATCCTACAGTCTTATTATACGCCTCAACTGCTTTATCAAGTCCTTTTTTGATATCGTCAAAATGCTCTGCCAAAATCCTGATCCTTTCATAAAGGGATTGGCCAAGCTTACAAATTTGCTGCGCATTAGCAGCAATCAGCTCTTGTCGCCATCCATAGGCCACAGAGCGAAGAAGGGCTATTAATGTCGTTGGCGTTGCTAAGATGATACGCTGTTCAACGCCTAGCTCAATAAGAGATGGGTCGTGCTCTAAAGCGGCGCTAAAAAATGTCTCTCCTGGTAAAAATAAGACGACAAACTCCGGGGCAGCTGGAAATTGATCCCAATAGGATTTGGCGGCAAGCTGCATGATGTGAGCGCGCACCTGTTTGGCATGAATTTTAAGTTTTTGTTCTCTTTGCTCTTCGCTCGTGGCTTCTAAGGAATCAAGATATCCCATTAGAGGAGCTTTTGCATCGACAACAATTTGCTTTTGGTTAGGGAGTTTAATGATCAAATCAGGGCGAAGGCGTCTTTCCTCGCGCGTTTTGCCCTCATCATTTACCATCGTCTCCTGCTGCAGAAAATCACAATACTCTACCATCCCCGCCATTTCAACAACGCGCTTTAATTGAATCTCCCCCCATCTTCCACGGACTTGCGGCATCCGAAGCGCTTTGACTAAGTTCGTTGTCTCCTTATGTAATACATCTTGCGCTAAGGTCATATGCTTGACCTGCTCATTTAATGCCGCATAGGCCTCTCTTCGCTGCTTTTCTAATTCTTGTATTTTTGTGTCAAACTTATCGAGCGATTCTTTAACCGGACTGACCACCTCAGAAATGGCCTTTTGTCTCATCTGAAGATCGACCTTTGCCGTTTCATGAAAGCGCTCTAATTTAGCCGTTGCAAGCTCTAAAAATGAGTGACTATTGCTTTTAAGAGCATCTGCTGAAAGAGCTTTAAAAGCCTCTGCAAGCCTTGTTTGCGATTGGGTTAAAAGGTCTACTCTTTCCCCTGCATTTTTCAACATTTCTTCAAGGCGCGTTTCAGTCTGCGCAAGCTTTTCATTACTTTGAGCAGCTTTTGACTGCCAAAGGGCAATCTCGTGATCTTTTGCAACAAGAGAGGCTTCAAGTGGATTAATCTTAAGACATGTCGCCTCAGCTGTGGCTCTTCTTTCGCACTCCTCTTTTAGCTCTTTTCTTAAAGCACTTATTTCCTCTTTAAATGTACAATTTGACCCTTGTAATATCGCCACTTGCCGCTGCTCACTCTCCCACTTTTCCTGGAGTAGCAATACGTCGATTTGCCTTTGCTTTACAACGTAGTAGACCCATCCTAATAAAAAGAAAAACACAAGGGCAATTGGCATACACCACAAAATTGACATAAAATGACCTAAAGCTACGTAAATAGTTCGTCAATCATAGCACATCTTCATAATCAAATACATGAGTTTATACTGCTTCCAGTTCAAAACTGTAAAATTTACCAAGCAGGTGGCTTCAGTACGGTAGCCCTGCATGCAGCGAGTAACACGAGCGGAATGTGGGGTAGAAACGAAATAAAATTAAAGCTGCGGCAGCAGCGATAGAAAAGATATGGGTAATAGATGCGCAGGAATGATTTTTTAGACGGAACAGCTGACGCAAAAACTTGCGCCGCCTCCTTGCCAAATTTTCCAGGATTCAGGTGGCTATTTCGAAATTTGGTTTTCGGTATTAAGGCATTTCTATATTTTCCGTTAGTATTAATTTTGAAAAACACTTATCTTTATATTCATGAACATCGGGATCATCACTCAAGCAAGAATGGCAAGCACAAGACTTTATGGCAAGGTGCTATTGCAAGCAAATGGGCAGCCTATGCTTTTTTACCATGTCAATCGGCTAAAGTGGAGTCAAACACCTATCTACATCGCAACAACGCAAGACGTAACTGACGACAAAATCGTTTTATTTGCAAATCAGCATGGCATTCCATGCTTTAGAGGGCCATCAGAAGATGTTTTGGCTAGATTTTATGAGTGTGCTTTACACTATAAACTGGATGCAATCGTACGGGTGTGCTCTGATTGTCCATTGATTGACGGTCACCTCATTCGTATGGGCATTTGGCAATATATTAAAATGAACGACCCCTTCCTTTATCTTTCAAACTCTATTTTTAAAGAGCTGCCCATTGGATTTGATTACGAAATCTTTTCCTTTAAGCTTCTACAAGAAGCCTATCAGAATGCCAAGTGCCCTCAAGAAAGAGAACATGTGACTCCATACATCAAAAAAAACAGTTCTTCACATATTACAATTGTGAATAGCCAATCGCCGATTGTTTTGACATCATTACAAAAGTCATTTCGCTTGACAATGGATACGATAGAAGACTTTAATTTGTTAAAGCAGCTCATCGAAAAACACCATTCTGCAGATCAAAGCTACCTGGAGATCATAGAAGTCTTAACGCAAAATCCCCTCCAAGCTAAAATAAACGCGCACATAGTTCAAAAGTCCATTTAAAGAAAGGTCTTTTGTTTCATATACGGCGCGCTAATTTTCATTGCTACCTCGATTGGGGGAGGGTATTGCGTCACAAAAAGTTTACGAAAATATTTTTATCATATCAAAGATTTAAGAGGGACTTTTTTTGAGCGGGAATTGCTGTTGAGCCTGCTATCTTAAACCTAGAAACGGCAGTTCGAGATGCTAAATTGGCGCAAGATCTTGAATTAGAATCACTTTGCAGTGGGGCGGGACATTCCCAAGTGGTGAAGGACCGCCCCACTGCAAATGATTCTGGTTCAAGAGATTGTGTCAAGTTAGCGTCTCCAACTGCCGTTTTTAGGTTAAACGTCTTAGAGCTGAATTTACTGCTTGATGAGCTGTTTCCGATTTAGATTTCATAAACATCTCTTCTTATGTCCGCTTTTACAATAGTGACGATGACTTTCTCCTCATCAACTCGATAGATGATTCTATAATCGCTTACTCTTAAACTTCGGTGTCCCTTCCAAGAATATTTTAAAGGTTTCCCAAAAGAAAGAGGAGCAACCTCCAGTCTATCTTTCATGGCTCTTGCAATTAATATTTGCACTGATTTTGGCAACCTTCTGATCTCGTTTAAAACTTCTTGATCAGCAAATACTACTGTAAACCTAATTCTTTCCATAATACTTCCGCTGGGATCGTGGGTTGACCTTTCGCTCGTTTTTCTGCTTCATTGGCAACTTTTGACCAATAAAAATCTTCTCTAAGTTCAATAGCTTCATTAATCAATTCTTGAATGATGCTTGAAATGGACTGATGCTTTTTTTTTGAATAAGACACTAAAAAATGATCAATTTCTTCGTTGACATTCACTGTATATCTATGTGCCATAATCTCCTCCTTTCTTAAGAATAAGTGTAGCACATCTGCATCAGAAATGCAACACATATGATCTTTTATGCTCGATACCAGCCAAATAGGAGACAATCTCTAATTCAAGATCTTTTGCCAATTTAGCATCTCGAACTGCCTTAAAGAATTCGCGATGTAAAGCTTTTTCTAACGACTCTCCAAATTCAATTTTGCCGCCCGGAAAGTCTAATTTTCCGACGTATGGGCCTCCGTCTTGAGTGACCAAAAGTACTTTTTCTTCTCTTCTAGCGACTCCATAGACTCCCATTCGACTTATTTGTGAAGATGTCATAAATTTCCTTTGTTACCCAGTCCAGCTATTAGACCTCTTGCATAATTCCATTCGCTAAAAGCAATTAAGCCGCCGACTCGTCCTGATTGAATCTCTTGTAATAGGTGGGAAAATCCGGCGCACATTTCATCGAAGGTGGCCTTGTCGAAGCGCTCAATACACTCTTGGCGCTTTGCCAAAAATCGTGCAAGCAGCTCTGTATACCAACGGTCAAAGTGAGCGCTTATGTCCAAGCTGCTTTTGAAGGACCATCCAGTTTTTTCCAATTGCCTTTTTAGCTCTGGTAAAAAGATAGGATTAAAGTGTGAGGCAGTACTTGACCAGGGAAAAGGACTTTTAATAGACTTGGTATTTTGCCTTGAGTAGTCAAATACAATCAATTGACAGCCAGGATTGGCAAGCTTTGCCATTTGCTTTAAGGCTTGTTCCTGATTCTTAAAACAGAAAAATGAGCTGAAGCAGTAGATCAGATCAAAACGTATGGGGGATAAACCAACTAGCTCTTGTTGAATATCGCCCTCTATAAAACGCGCATTGGGATAGTGCTTTTTGGCATACTCTATCAAGATGGGATCGATATCAAGACCCGCTACAGACCCAAATCCTTGTTTCTGTAGATAATCGGCTGTCCCACCAAGACCTGATCCAACGTCAAGAATTTGTCGTAAATGGTTTTGAGGGATATTTTTCATCGCCAATTGAATCGCTTCGATCTCTCCTGGATGGGAAAAATCGCCCTGTCGTAGATAGGCTAGGAGTTGTTTATGTTTCTTCACTCTAAACATCATAAGAAATCACAGGCTAGAATTCAACTCCAAATCCAGCCAGTAGTTTAGCTTAGCTAAGTTTAAAGAGCAACAAAAATCGCAATAGACCTCCCGGAGATTTCCTGTCAGCCTCTTAAGTAAGCCTACTCATGTTTTCTTTTGCCAAGCGTTTTGAAGGGCGTAAGCCATGGAGTCAAGAATATCGGTAATGATCGTATAAGACTGCTCTTCGGAGAATTTCAACTCTTTTCCCTCCCCATGGGGCCTTACTAATGTGGTGCTATAAGCTCCTTCAATATGGACGGTGGTATGAGAGCCACGCTTAAGTAAATACGCATGAATATCAGGGGTCGATTGAATCATGCGCTTAATCAAATGGATTAAGGAGGTGTAATGTTGCTTTCCACTTAAACGAAGTGCCTTTAATTTTTCTTGGATAAAGGCTTTCTTTTTCTCTGTTAAGTCCTCTTTTTGTCTGCCTTCAACTGACGCAACTTCGTTGCCCTTTTTATGTTTCTTCCCTTTAGCTTTAAACGCGTTTTTCTGCTCCCTTTGACGAGCGCGCTCTTCCCATTCCTTGTCGTATTTTTGTGCCATGATTTTTTCAAGTGTCGATAGAGTCGTTTGTTTCATTTCAGTTATATGAGTTTGAGTGAGAGTTGGAGAAAGTGGATGAGTAGCAAAAACTTCATTAGAGCGGCTTTCTTCTTGTAAGTTGGGACTAACTTTAAATGTCTCTTCCAGCTCCTCTAAACAAAGTAAGCTCACAATATGCCTTTCCTCTTCTTCACTTGGAAGCGGAATAAAGAAATAGTCATCTACACCCTTCTCAAAAATTTGCTCGATTTGAGATCTTACAGACTGTATGACTAGATCGAGTATATTTAGACGATTTGTCCGATTCAAAATACTCTCAGCAGTGTTTTCAAGAGCTGCTGGGTTCACTAATGTGCCGTGATATTGAAATAGAGAATGTTGCCCGAAGATACCCGTAATTGAGGTCGCATAAGGCCTATCGCTCTCTTGTTGCCAATGCAATCTATTTGAAGAGACGTGTACTAAACAGCCAGAGCGTTTTTCTTGTACCCCCTGATTGAATAAAAATATTTGTTCCCCCACCCTCTTTTCTGCAGCCGCGTGGGTTTGTTTTCCATACGCAATGGCTAAGACCTCAAGTCCTGGAGTAACTGGGTTAGAAGGAATCGGAATAAAGCCATCTTCATTGGGGTAAAAATAAAGAATCTCTCCACAATCACATGCGATTGCTTGTTTTTCAATATCAAATAAGCCACACCTTTTTGCAATCTGCATCAAGTGGTGGATGACTTGTTGAAAAAGTGTAAAATAGGGATCCACATGTTCAAGATAATAACGGTATTTAATCGTTAGATCCTCAAGAGGTAAATAGGTATATTTTTCATTCAGTTCACATTTTATGGTTTCATTAAACCAGCTGCTCATCCTAAAACATTTAGAAGCGTAGTCAATAACGGCTCTGACTGTTTTAATGTTTTTCGTAAATTTTTCATTTAGATATATGTTAAAATAGCTACTTTTTATAGACTTTAACTCATCTTTGATATTATTTAATGCGACCAAAGTGGAATCTACTGGGATTATTGCTTTTGCTCCTTCAATTCTTTTTATAGTAAAAAAGGTTGGCATTTTTTCAAAAGCTTCTTCAGTCAGTCTCTTTGTTTTATCTTTCAAATGGGCAACTGGATCAAAAGATTGATTAGAGATTGAAATTGCTTCTCTAGTTGTGATAAGGGACCAAGAGGTAGAAGTTATTGTGGAGCTGGCCATAATATATTGCCTATGATAACTTTGAAATACTTTCAGTATAACACTTTTAAGATTAAAAAAGGACTTCAAGATCTTATGTCTTATGAACATCTTTTGAAGGGCAGTCAGCTCCGCGATGACCCATACGAACTTATTCCTCTTAGAGAAGAAGACCTCTACAAGATCAAAGAATGGCGCAATGCGCAAATCGATATCTTAAGACAGAAAAAATTCCTTGATGATGCCGAGCAATTACACTACTATCGCCAAGTTGTCCTCCCAACGTTTAGCCAAGATCAACCTAAAATGATGCTCTTTAGTTTTTTAAAAGAAAAGACATGCATCGGCTATGGAGGATTAGTCCACATCGATTGGGAACACCAAAGAGCTGAAGTATCATTCCTTGTAGAGACAAAAAGAGCGCATTGTAATAAGACTTATGCAGAGGACTTTAAAGCGTTTTTGCAATTGCTTAAACAATTAGCTTTTTCTATTCTTCCCTTAAACCGAATATATACCGAAACCTTTGATAAGCGCCCGCTGCACATTTCAATTTTAGAGAAAAACGGCTTTAAATTTGAGGGGAGAATGAAAGAGCACATTAAGTTTCAAGACACCTTTATCGACTCACTTCTTCATGGAGCATTAAAATCGAATGAATCATCTTAAAAATAAAAGGGTTTTAGTAAGCGGCGCAAGCGGGGTCATTGGAAGATCCCTTGTCGATAGGCTACAAAAAGAGAGCGCTATCATTTTTGCGGCCGATCTAAAGCCAAGGCCACATGACTTTACGAGTAGCATTCGATATTGGCAAGGAGATCTTAACTACATTACGCAAAGCGAAATTAATGATTTTGACCCCGAATGTTTTTTCCATTTGGCCGCAACTTTTGAGCGCGCTATAGAGACATACCCTTTTTGGGATGCCACCTTTCACCACAATGTAAGTTTAAGTCACCACTTAATGAGCCTTTTAAAAGACTCTAAGGCATTAAAGCGGGTGATATTTGCATCGAGTTATCTCATCTACGACCCTAAACTTTACTTTTTTGAAACCCCTCAAGAAAAGGCCTATCGGATCAAAGAAGATGACCCTATCGCCCCAAGAAATCTTTGTGGGGCTGCAAAGCTTTTGCATGAATTAGAACTTCAATTTTTAAATCAATTTAAAACAGATTCCTACACAAGCATTTGTGCAAGGATTTATAGAGTCTACGGCAAAAATTCCAAAGATATCATCTCCACATGGATCAACGCTCTTTTAAAAGGAGAATCTTTAAAAGTTTATCAACCCCAAAATCGATTTGACTACATTACAGCTGAAGATGTAGCAGAAGGGCTATATCGTCTAGCCATTTCTAAGGCTTGCGGAATTGTCAACCTTGGAAAAGATGAGGCAAGATCAATTGTAGACGTACTTCATATTTTAAAAACACAGTTTGCAGATTTAAATATCGAAAAGAGTGCAGCGCCTCTTCCTTGCGATGCTTTACCACTATATGAAGCTTCACAAGCCAATATGGATAGGTTTAAAGCAATTACAGGATGGTCACCTACCCTTAGATTAGAGGAGATGATCCCCAAACTGATCGAATCGGCTAAGGTTAAGCATGAAGAACTGCCTTTAGTCCCTTTTAATACTTTAATGACTAGTATCTCGCAAAAAGTGCCCATGGCGCAAGGCCTCAAATCTGCTTTAAAAAAAATTGGAGGATCTCTTCAATTAATTGGTGCCGATGCCGATGACAATGCAATTGCCAAGCACTTTGTCGATCAATTTTACCTGATGCCAAAAATTAACGATTTAAAAATCAATTCATTAATTGAATATTGTTTGCAATACAATATCAAGGCGATCATTCCAAGCCGAGATGGGGAGCTACCATATTTTGCAGAGCATCAGGCCAAACTCAAGGAAAATGGGATATCGGCAATGGTCTCACCACTTGATACAATTGAGATTTGTCAAGACAAGGTGCACTTTGCAGATGAGTTAAAGCGCTATGGCTTCCCCTTTATTGCGACTTCTTGTGATATTGAAAAGATCGATGCAAAAAGCTTTGTCCTAAAAGAGCGCTATGGAGCCGGGGCAATAAATGTGCACTTAAATGTCTTGAAGGATATTGCCATAAAAACTTCTAAAACGTTAGAGCATCCAATCTTTCAACCTTACATTGAGGGAAAGGAATTTAGCGTTGATGTCTACATCGACACATTAGGAAAAGCTAAAGGGGCGATTGCAAGATCTAGAGATAAAGTTATGGAGGGAGAATCGCAAGTGACGACAACAGTTAGCGATAGCGCTTTAGAATCTCTTTGCAAAGAGATGAGCGAAAAACTCAAAATGTCAGGGCATGTCGTTTGGCAACTCATCAAAGATCATCAAGGCTTATTCCACGTAATCGAATGCAACTGCCGCTTTGGAGGTGCCTCAACTCTTAGTCTTGCTTTAGGATTAGATAGCTTTTATTGGTTTTTATTGGAATCTCAAGGCGCATCACTTGTTGACTACCCCTTCTTAAAGTCCACTGTTGAAAAAAAGCAAATTCGCTATAAAAGTGATTTGATAGTATGAAATTAAAGCAAGTATTGGTATTTGACCTTGACGATACTTTATATCCCGAAATTACCTTTGTCATTAGCGGCTTTAAATCTGTGGCCACATTTCTTAACGCCTCTTATGGAGTGGATGAAAAGGCAGCTCTTGCCTTAATGATAGAGGAGCTTAAAAAAGGTAGAGGCAAAATTTTTGACGACTTACTTAAAGCTTTTTCTATTTTTAGCAAAATACTTGTAAAAAAGTGTCTCTCGATTTACCGCAGTCATAAGCCAAATATATCTTTATACCCCGATGCCGCTCGTTGCCTTAAGCGCTTTAAAGATACCCCCCTATACATCGTGACAGATGGCAATAAACTTGTGCAGCACAATAAACTGCAGGCTCTTGGACTACATTCAATAGTAAAAAAAGCTTTCATCACTCATCGCCACGGCTTACACCGCAAAAAGCCATCTCC
>Ga0206944_1009_pt1 | contig 46559 bp, 39 predicted proteins | sample Alteio_BWOrgHeat_4_FD_152978 | JGI IMG/M metagenome (GOLD analysis project Ga0206944, IMG submission 152978) | Enriched cells from forest soil in Barre Woods Harvard Forest LTER site, Petersham, Massachusetts, United States -... | ecosystem: Environmental > Terrestrial > Soil > Temperate forest > O... | reverse complement strand
AAAAACGGAACCTATCTCCCTGTGCCATTAAGGAGAGTCCATATCCCAAAAGGAGATGGAAAAACTCGCCCTTTAGGCATTCCTCGAGTCAAATGCAGAATTGCTCAGGAGGTCGTACGCCGTCTGATCAACTCTATATTTGAGAGTCGATTTCACGATAACTCCTTTGGCTTTAGACCAGGACGCAACTGTCATCAAGCTGTTGAGCGTGTAATGCATTACGCTAAACAAGGTTATAAGTTCATAGTCGACGTGGATATCAAAGGATTCTTTGACAACATTCCGCATGAACTTATTATGAAGTCATTAGCTGCCAGGATCGCTGATGGAAATATCCTAAATCTAATCGAAAGATTTCTTAAGTCAGGTGTAATGGAAGACGGTAAGTTAACATCTACCTTCAAAGGCGTACCGCAGGGCGGTCAAATATCACCATTAATTTCAAACATTATTCTAGACCATCTAGATTGGTATTTAGAGGCCAACGGACTATGTTTTGTGCGCTATGCGGATGATTTTGTAATCATGTGTAAATCGCAACCTGAAGCAGAGAGAGCACTAGATTTAGCTCGAATTTTTCTAGCTAAGATGGAACTGGAAGAAAGTCCTGAGAAGACTAAAATATGTCGTTATTCAAAAGGATTCAATTTTCTGGGGTTTTCTATCAAAAGCAGATCTGTTCAAATGAGAGATAAATCCAGAGAGAAATTTGAGAACAAGATCAGGGAAATAACCACACGATCGTACAACTTAGACAAAGAAGTTATCGATAAACTAAATCGAGTGATCCGAGGCACTGTTAATTATTTTGGATCCAAGTTCACGACGATGAAAATCGCATTCTTTAAAATGGATGAATGGATAAGGAAACGTATTCGCTGTATGCACTACAAACGAATATCCAAAATAGACAATAGATTCCTACAGATCAGACACATCAGGGAGATGGGTCTCCTTAGCTGTCTTGACCTATATAAAGCAAGACTATGCTAATATTATTGTTCCCCTAATCAAGGGGTAAATAGGTTGGGACCGCCCGTTGCGGGAAAGCCGCTCGACGGAAAATATAGGGAATTAACCCTATTGCGATAACAGGGAGGGACTGGAGAATCCAGTCCCTTACCTACTGGTTAAATAGGTTTAAATACTTTACATCGATTGGAATTTCAATTTTTAAAACATCGACTCCATACTTATCCTTTGAAAACTCCTCCATCCCTAAAATGACGACATCGAGCTTGATCTTTGCGTAGGCAAGTAGTAGCCCTGCATTCTTAGACCTATGCTTTGCAGCTGGTAGCCCATATTCTGGATCTAGCAAAATGGCGCTTGCATAAGGGGTGAGAACCTTTGTAAGCCAAAAATCCAAATTTTGAAATACTTTCGGTATAATTTTTGAATTTTCTTGTGTATAATATAAAATACGATTTATTAAAGAAGCCGCATATGACAAATGAACAATATCAAAATTTGATTCTTTTTGGATATAAATCCTCTGGAAAAACATTCTTTGGAAGTCTTCTTGCTCAAGAACTTGAAATGCTTTTTATCGATACGGATCAGCTAGTCGAAAAGTTATACAAAAATGAATTTCAGGAGGAATGTAATTGCAGGCAAATTTCCATTAAAATGGGAGAAATAGGCTTTCGCATACTTGAAAACAGAGTGATTGATGGCCTTAAAGAGGTCACTAATGCGATCATTGCACTAGGGGGCGGGGCTGTATTAAATTCTGAAAATTGCTTAAAACTTGAAAAACTAGGAAGACTTGTCTATTTAGAAGCTGATAAAGAGACGATCAAGCAAAGGATTTTTAGCGATGGAATTCCAACCTTTTTAGATCCAATAGATCCTGAAAAATCTTTTGAGAAAATGTATGAAGAGCGTAAGCCAGTATATGAAAAGGTTAGCGCATTCAAGATTAAGATTCATGGAAAAACTGATCAACAAATTTTGGATGGGTTAAAATCTTTAAAAAACCACACTGATAACAGATGGATTTTAGAAAAAATCAGCTCTTAAATAAATCATCAAATGCATCTCTGGATTCTTTGGGGTATTTATTGAGGGATTGCTGAAAGTCTTTGATTGCACCATTTAGCGCGTCTTTACGCATATCAAACTCTTCGCAATAATTGCAGCCGAAGCGATCGGCTATGGGTTCCGTTCCCGGAATTTTGCAATCGTTTGCAAGGCCAAGTTTATAATGTTCACAGTTTTTGCAACAATGAAGATAGGTGTTGCAATGATCGCAAATGGCTCTAAAGGATAGTTTTCCCTCACTCAGCGTAAGGCTTTTATGGCATTTAAAACATTGACTAGTTGGCATTTGACTTCTATTATAAATTCTCATAACGGCCATTCTTATATCGCTTAGCTGACATATGTTCAGGTAAAACTTGTGGTTTTAAAATAGATGTGCCCTGAAAGATCCTTGCACACTCTTGCACCCCTTCTGTGATAGCTGGGTGGGGATGAATCATCTCAGCAAGTGCAGCAATTCCATGATTCATGTAAATTAAAAGGGCGAGCCCCTCTATTGCACTTGAGGCTTCACGCCCAATGATGCGGGCCCCTAGCACCTTCATTTCATCATCGTCTGTGACAATGATTTTGATGAACCCTATCGTGTTTCTCATTGACGTGGCTCTTGCCAAACATTTATAATCGACTGTGGCCACTTTATAGTTTAATCCTTTTGCCTTTGCATCAGTCTCATTTAATCCAATCCCTGCAACTTCAGTTGGAAAAAACATAACCATCGATATGTTCTCATAAACAAGTGGTCGTTTAGGAGTAGAAAAGATCGATTCCACAGCAAAGCGCCCCTCTAGCTCCCCGACATTGACAAGCGCCGTATCAGCTGTTAAGTCTCCGATCGCATAAACCCCTTCAAGATTAGTTTCAGTCGTAGGAGCGTCGACTGCCCCCGATTTGAGTTTAAGTCCTAGCTCTTGACTTACAATCCCTTCTACATTGGGAACGCGCCCGATCGACAATAGCGCTTTTTCCACCCTAAAGGTTTCCTTTTTTCCCCCTTTATACTCCAAAGTATAAACGACTTCATCCCCTTCTTTTTTTAGTTCCTTAAGCGTTGCATTGCGATGGATGACAACACCCCTTGTTTCTAAATCGCTTTCAATGACTTTTACCACATCCTCATCTTCAAAAGGCAAGATGCGCTCTCCTTTATCAATTAAAAAGACTTTTGTCTCTTTAAAATTAGCAAAGATCGTCGCATATTCACACCCAATGACTCCGGCACCAACAATCACGATACTTTTTGGAAAGGCTGTTAACGACTCGATAGAATCACTAGTCAATATGACTTTATCATCGACTTCTATATTAGAGACATTTCTTGGGCGACTTCCTGTAGCTAAAATGACGTGGCTAGCCTCGATGACCTCTTTGCCTTTTTGAGTTGTAATTTCCACGCGCCTTGTAGGGGTAACTTCAATTAACCTCGCAACTCCTCTTTTAAAGAAAAAAAGATCGCCTTTTAATCTCAGGTTAATATTGTCCATATTGTGGTAAAGAAGCTCTTCTCGCTCCTTCACGGCCAGATCAACCTCAGCTTTAAGAGCTTTAAAATTAAACGTGGGGATTGCAATATTTAATATTTTTGCTTGTTTAAAAATTTCGTCCGCTTGTTTGCTAAGCTCTCTCCACGTCTTGCTTGTTAACGCACCGTTGTGAATGCCAGCGCCACCTACCTTACCCTTTTCAACAAGCAGAACTTTTTTTCCAAAATCAATCGCTCGCATGGTTGCTGCATAGCCGGCAGGACCTGCCCCGATCACACAAAGGTCATATTTTTCGATCGCGTTAGCTTCTTGCGCTTTAACCTCTTGTGTATGGACATGAAGCGCTGTTAGTAGCGCCATAGTCAAAATAATGAATTTTGTTATTTTCATATCATCTCTTTTCGTAAATTATTTATTCTAGAAAGTCCTGAATAACGCACTGTTTCTTGCCCTAAGATACGCGTGACTGTTTCTTGTTCCATCCAAAGTGTGAGTTTTTTTCGCGCCCTCGTGACCCCAGTATAGAGCACTTCTGCTCCAAAATGGTCGGCTCCTTTAGGAACAAGCAAAGCGACATGATCAAATTCACTTCCTTGGCTTTTGTGCACCGACACACAATAGGCATATTCATATTTGGGTAAAAAGACGTGCGGGATTTCCCTCACTTTTCCCTCTTCATCATTGCTTAAAAAAATCGCCATTTCGCGATTGATTAAAAGCCCAACTTCCCCGTTAAAAAGCTGAAGTTTTGGATCATTGACCGCAATCATGATGGGAACAACGAACGCATGATCCGGGGCTTTTGCCTGATGTGCCCTGTAAAACATCGCATTTAAAGCATCCACCCCAAGTGGACCTTGCCTCAATGGGCTTAAAATGCGAAACGTTAAAAGGCAATCGATCCACTGCTTGGGACTGTAAGATTTTTCAAAAAGAAATTGAAAATATGGCATCGCAAAGCGCAAAAGCTTCTCTTGTATAGACGAAGGGCTCTCCCCTTCCTTTAGCTGCATAAAGCTAAGACCACATTGTGGAGTGGCTTTTTCTAAAAGAGAAAAAAGAGTGCGCGTATTTTTCGACTTTATACTTTCAGCAACTGCTACAATCGAATGAAGCTCAAGTCGCATGCAATCTTGCAACTCTATAGTCCTTGCTAAATCTTGGGTAGCAAGCACAAGGTCTGAGAAAAAAGACCCTGATTCGACAGGAGGAAGTTGAAATCTATCTCCAAGCATAACAAGGCGAGCATTTGGTTTAACTGCCTGCATAAGGCGCGTCATTAAAACTGCATCGATCATCGAACACTCATCTATTAAAATGAGATCTGCAATAGCTAAATCACTTTCATATGGATCTTGCCTCCTTTTGCCGACACCGAGCAGGCTATGAAGCGTTTTTCCCTGTAATGAGGGAAAGTCCTTTACTCCGTCCATAGCTCTTGCAATACTCGCTTGCAGCTGCATAGCCGCCTTGCCAGTCGGAGCTGCCAGGACAAATCGACATTTTAGCCTTTGCAAGGCATCCATCCCTTCCCAAAGAGCTTTTAGCAAAAGCCCTGCCGTATATGTCTTACCCGTACCGGGACCTCCTGTAATGACAGAAAAAGGATATTTACACCCGCAAATAATTGCATCTCTTTGTTTGGGAAGAAGTTTTTTTTCGGCAAGAAGAGCTTCTAAAGAGGCCTTAATTCTATCTAAATCGATGGGAATGTCTACTGATTCATTTTGCAAGATGGGTAAAAAGCAATCGATAAATGTCGATTCAAGTTTCCAAAAACGCTTTAAATAATAGCGGCTCTCTTCCTTAAAAATAGGTAAGAGTGCCTCGGTTTGCAGGCGCGTCGAACATCTATCCTGCAATAAAGAACATCCATTTATTATCATCTGCTCCAATTCAACAAATGTTGCAATGGCCTTAGGATCATCAATTTGTTTACAAAGATTTTGAAGTGATGGTGAAAGGGATCCATTTCCCTCTTGCGGAACATGGACGCACAAATGCCCACATCTTGCTGCTAATGACAAATAGCAAACAAATGCAAACGTGCCCTCTTGAATAGGTTTTGCGTGAATAGGTTCTGATGAAAGGACCCTTTCCGCAATGGCAATGTCGATATACGCTAAAATACCGCTATGCACCATTTTAAGAATAAAAGGAAATGGGCAAAGAGGTACAAGAAGATTCATGCTTTTATTTAAGAAGGTTTTTGAAGATTGTCTATTTTTTCTTGAAGTTCAATCAAGTGCTTTTCATCATTTTCCTCTTGCTGCACTTTTTCAAGGTAGGCCTTTGGATTATTTCGGAAATAGGTTTGCGCTTGTAACTCCTCGTTTAAGGCCCTCTTGCGACTTTCTTTTTGCTCCTTTTGAAGTTCTTGCAACTGATGTTGAACGCTTTGGTCCTCGGAAAAAGGGGTAGCGCTTGCATTTTCTTTTTCTCCATCGCTAAAAGCGTTAAGAGAAAACGGTAAAATGGAAAAAAAGTAAACACAAAAAAACGCACTTATGGCTCTTAAATATACCCTAAATTTATATTTTTCCATTTTCATGAATTTTTCTCCAACGTTTTATTCCATGCCATGCCTATTTGTAGGCTTTAGCCAAAGTTTATCAACAACAAGATTTTTGAAACACTCTTAAAATCAATCGTTTAGCCGAACTGCTTTTTTTTAGCGCATAATATTATTGCAAACAGCTAAGTATTATATACCTACAAACAATATCGTTGCACAGACACTCAAAAGCGATGTCAAGGATTTTTAAAAAATAAATCAGCTATTGGCTGTAAAGAAGTGCCGCTTATGAACAAACTCTCCACAGAAAAAGCCACTCATTGTAATCATCTTATGTAAAACTGGCAAACAAAAAGTATACACATACTTATTCGCTGATTATTTCGATTGAATCTTGACAAAAATTTTGCTATTATCAAGGCCGCCATTGCAAAAAAATAAAGAGAACTACATGTTAAATCGCTCCCCTAAAACTTATAAACTCCATCAATCACATACCATCTTAAAAAATGTGTATAGTTGGTACAAAAAAAAGGGAAACACCCTTTCAAAAGAGATGAAGTTGCGCCTAGAAGATGACATGGAAGCACTAAGCCGATCGCTTGACAGTAAAAACAGACAAGAGGCAAGTGACATTGCCACCCGCTTAGATGCATTTAGCGATCTTCACTGCAAAAGGTCAGTCTTTACTTACGCAGTTGAGCTTGTTTTTGCTTTAATCTTTGCCCTTATCATTGCCACATTCGTTCGCCAGATGTGGTTTGAACCTTACGAAATTCCGACAGGATCGATGCGCCCCACATTCAAAGAGCAAGACCACCTCACCGTCACAAAGACTGCATTCGGAATCAACTTTCCCTTGAAAACAGAGCATCTTTATTTTGACAGAGCACTTGTGCAGCGCACAAGTGTTGTGATCTTTTCAGGCGATGGATTGCCTCTTTCCGATGTCGACACGACCTACTTTGGGATTTTTCCTTACAAAAAACGCTATATCAAACGCTTAATCGGAAAGCCTGGCGACTCCCTTTATTTTTACGGAGGTCAAGTCTATGGCTACGACAAAGAGGGCAATGAAATTAAAGAACTAAGAGAGAGTCCTTGGATGAAACCCTTAGAGCATATTCCTTTCTTATCATTTGAAGGGGAGATCAAAGGGGGAAACCGCGGCATTTTCTTTCAACAAATGCACACCTCAGTGGGAAGAGTGACATGGGATATCGTGGGATCCCCGATTGGCGAAGTGTTTAACGGAAAAGAGTGGGTCAAAGACAATCCACTCGCTCAAGCAAAAGATCATAATTCAATTGAAACATACAGCGATTTTTTAGGTATGCGCGGCTTTGCAGAAGCGCGCCTTTTAACTAAAGATGAACTCATCGCCCTCCACGGCAAAAAAAGTGACATTAAAGATCTAGAAGATGGAATTCTTTACCTTGAGATGCGCCATACACCAAGTCTTAACTATCCATCCACCTTAATTCAAAATGGGATGGGAGGTATCGCTATCCCTGGATATACGGCGATTATTCCCCTTAAGCAGTCCCACTTAGATGCCATCATGAATCACATGTACACTTCGCGTTTTGTAGTCAAAAATGAAAAGGGGATTTTGTATCGGATCGGCAAAGAAGACGCTCGCCAAGATAGCCCAGAATTCGCTGGTGTGGAAGATGGCACTTACGAATTTTACTATGGAAAAGTTAAAAAAATAGGCTGGGGAGGAACTGAAAGTGATGTTGCAAGTGATAACCCCTTATATAGCCACTCTAAAGAAAATATCCAAAAGCTTTTCAATCTCGGCATTGAGATGAGCACGCAATTTGCACCCTCACTCAACAATCGCACTTTCTTTCCTCATCGCTATGCTTACTTTAGAGATGGCGATCTTTACCTATTAGGCGCTAAGATAGTGCCAAAAGAAGATAGTATTCTTCTCTCTTTTCAGAAGAGAGAAGAGGCAAAAGAGGCAGCTGCAACTACAAAAGCCCCTTATGTCGCCTTCAAGGACTATGGGCCTCCAAAAGATAAAGAGTTCGTGAAAACCTTTGGCATTACTTTAAAAGATAAAGAATATCTCGTATTAGGAGATAACCACGCTGTAAGCGCAGATAGCCGAGTGTTTGGCTTTGTCAATGAAGATAATTTACAAGGGGCTCCTTGTTATATCCTTTGGCCCTTTGGCGATCGCTTTGGATCTCCCCCACAAATGCCATATCCTTTCATGAACTTACCAAGAGCCATTATTTGGGCAATTGCAGCTATCATATTCACTATATGGTATGTCTATGAATACCAAAGCAAAAAAAAACCCATTCTTATAAAACGGATAAAGTAGCGAAAATCATATGTTTGACGAAATACGAAAAGAGTCCTTTGATGAAAGGGAAAAACGGATTTTAAATTTTTGGAACGAGAAAAATATCTTTAAAAGATCTGTAGAAGAGAGAAAAGAAAAGCCTCTATTTTCATTTTACGATGGACCACCTTTTGCAACAGGGCTTCCCCATTATGGTCATTTTTTAGCCGGCACAATTAAAGATGTCGTATTGCGCTTTAAGACGATGAAGGGATTTTGCGTTCCGAGGCGCTTTGGATGGGACTGCCATGGACTTCCCGTTGAAAATGAGATCGAAAAGGCGCATCACCTCTCAGGTGCCCACTCAATCGAAGAGTTTGGCCTTGCACACTTTAACGAAGAATGCCGCAAAATTGTGTTGAGATACACTGAAGAGTGGAAAGAGCTCGTCGCGAGAATGGGAAGATGGGTGGACTTTGACCAAACATATCGCACCATGGATCTACCCTTTATGGAATCCGTTTGGTGGGTATTTAAGGAGCTATACGCTAAGGGTCTTGTTTACGAAGGATTTAAGGTGATGCCATTTTCGGCAAAGCTCGGTACTCCCCTTTCCAATTTTGAAGCGGGTGAAAATTACAAAGAGGTCGACGACCCTTCATTGACCATTGCCATCTCATTAATCGATGAGCCAAATACATTTCTTATGGTGTGGACGACAACTCCATGGACGTTAATCTCTAATTTGGCCGTGATGGCAAATCCTGAAGTTGACTACCTAAAGGTGCGCAACAAAGCAAGTGGCAGATACTATTACATAGCAAAAGATAGACTTTCCACATATGACAAGGAAAGAGAGGAAAGGGAATACGACATTATAAAGACCCTTAAAGGAAAAGATCTTAACGACAAGCGCTACCACCCCCTTTTTCCCCACTTTGCTTCGTATGCCGATAAGGGCGCTTTTAGAGTCATTTTAGACGAAGGAGTCACCGTTGAAGAGGGCACAGGGCTTGTCCATTCAGCCCCGGCCTTTGGAGAAGCGGACTTTTACGCCTGCCAAAAGGCAAATATCCCCCTCGTTTGTCCTGTCGATAGCAATGGGTGCTTTACGTTAGAGGTGCCAGAATATACGGGGCAGTTTGTCAAAAATGCCGATAAGGACATTATCAAAAGGTTAAAAGAGCAAGGCGCTGTAATCCAAGCGAGCACGATCCACCACCGCTACCCATTTTGCTGGCGCTCCGATACTCCCTTAATCTATAAGGCTGTCCGCTCTTGGTTTGTCTCCGTTGAAAACAGCAGGGATGCACTTGTTAAATCCAACGAAGAGATCCACTGGACCCCCGCCAATATCAAACACGGGCGATTTGGCAAGTGGCTCTCTCAAGCAAGAGATTGGGCCATCAGCCGAAACCGCTACTGGGGCACCCCCATCCCCCTATGGAGAAGCGATGATGGAGAGATCATCGTCATCGGAAGTGTTGAAGAGCTTGAAAAGGCAACGGGTGCTAAAATTACCGATTTGCACCGTCACTATATCGACGACTTATGCATTGTTAAGGATGGCAAGACATTTAAGCGTATAAGCGAAGTTTTTGACTGCTGGTTTGAATCAGGCTCGATGCCTTATGCGCAACACCATTACCCCTTTGAAAATAAAGAGCAATTTGAAAAGGGGTTTCCAGCAGACTTTATCGGAGAAGGACTCGATCAAACGAGGGGTTGGTTTTATACACTTACCATCTTATCTACAGCGCTATTTGGGAGACCCGCCTTTAAAAATGTGGTTGTCAATGGGATTGTATTAGCAGCAGATGGCACTAAGATGTCCAAACGGCTGCGCAATTATCCGGACCCAAGCCATGTCATTGCCCGCTATGGCGCCGATGCCGTGCGCCTTTACATGATGCATAGCCCGGCTGTTAAGGCAGAAGATCTTTGCTTCATGGAAAGTGGCGTTGAACTTGTTTTAAGGCAAGTGATGATCCCTCTTTGGAACGCCTTTAGTTTTCTGCAAACGTATGCCAAAATTTATCGCTGGCACCCGGCAGCATCCTTTACAGAAAAGCCACAAAACGCTCTTGACCAATGGATCTTATCGCTCTTAAATAAGCTCATCAAAAATGTAGAAGATGGAATGGAAAAATACGACTTAAGTCTCGCTGTTGAGCCATTTGTCGCCTTCGTCGACCAATTGACAAATTGGTACATCAGAAGATCTAGAAGAAGGTTTTGGGACGATAAGCCCTCATTAGACCGCTCACTTGCTTTTGCCACATTGTATCATGTCTTAACAGAGCTTTCCAAAATTGCAGCCTCCTTTGTCCCTTTTATCAGCGAAGCCATTTACCAACACCTTCGCCATCCGTTAATGCCAGAGTCTGTTCACCTTTGTGATTTTCCAAGCTATAACGATCATCATCGCTCTGAAAATCTTGAAAAGGCGATGGAAGCTGTACAATCGATTGTAAGCCTTGGCCATGCTCTTCGCAAAGAGCATAAGACAAAGGTAAGACAACCGCTTCCTTCTGCCCACATCGTCTCACAAGATGAGGGTCATCTTCGCTTTTTACAAGAGCAACAGCACCTCATCGCAGAAGAGCTCAATGTCAAACAAGTGATCTTTAGCAGCGATGAAGCAGCTTATGTCTCTTTAAAAGCCAAGCCCAATTTCCGCGTTCTCGGTAAAAAGGTGGGAGATAAGATGCGCGCAGCGCAAAAGGCGATTGAAGATTTTGACCAAGAGACTTTAAAACGCCTTCTCAATGGAGAAAGCCACCTTTTAAGTGTTGAAGGACAAGAGATTACCCTGACAACGGAAGATGTGGCTGTCGAGCGCAAAGTAAAAGATGGACTTGTAGCAGCAAACCTAGGTAAAGTCACGATTGCCCTAGATACTGCGCTCACTGAAGAGCTCATTACGGAAGGTTTTGCAAGGGAGCTGATCAATAAGATCAACACCATGAGGCGAGAAAACGGCTTTGACGTATCAGATCGTATTCGGATCGTAGTTCACTGTGGGGAAAGAATTAAAGAGAGCTACCAAAAGCATAAAGAGCTCATTAATAGCGAAGTGCTCTGTAAAGAAGCCTCATTTATTCCCCTTAATGGCATTAAAGACCAAGGCACTATATGGGACTTAAATGGGGAAGAAGCTGCCATTGTCCTCACTAAAGCCTAAGACTAAAGCTTAAGACAAGATTTAAGCGCCTTTACAACCCTTTCCACGTCGCTTTCACTTAATGCTACGTGAAGAGGTAAAGAAAGCCCCTCTGCAAAGTGGCGCTCCATTTCAGGGAAATATTCGCTGATATCTCCCGCTTCCTTCGTGAAGAAGTTTTGGCGATAGATTGGGATATAGTGGTACTGAGTGCCGATCCCTTTTTCTTTAAGTGCGTTCATGACTCTTTCACGTGTTGTCTTTAAGCTTGTAAAATCAATATGTGCAACGCAAAGATGCGGGGCTACAAAGTCTGGATTCTGAGGTTGTAAAAGCTGAACGTGCTTTACCCCATCTAAAAGCTTATGATAAGTGGCAAGTAGGTGTTTTCTCTTGGCAATGAATGAATCGATCCTTTTAAGCTGACTTAAGCCAAGGGCCGCTTGAAATTCTGTTAAATGATAGTTTCCGGACAAAAAGTCAATGTGGCTCTCCCACGGCATTGGAGGTGACATTCCACTTGAAGCATTTTCTATGCCATTATTTCTAAAAGTCTTAAGTTTAATGGCAAGGGCTTCATCATTTGTCGTGACGCACCCCCCCTCTCCAGTCGTAATGGTCTTGGCCGGGTGAAAGCTAAAAATGGCCATGTGGCTATAGGCGCAGCTGCCAACCATTGTCCCATCTTTATATTTGGAACCAATGGCGTGAGCGGCATCTTCGATGATCATGGCGTCCATCTCATCAATTGCGGCGTCAATGGCTTGCACATCGACAGCAATGCCTGCATAGTGCACCGGTACAATAACAGTCTTGCCTCTTGATGTTTTACGGCTTAAATTAAGAAGTAGCGCTTCAAGGTCGATATTGCCGGTGGCTCTTTCTATATCGATAAAAACAGGCGTAGCTTTTCGCAACATTGCGGAGCCAACTGTTGAGACAAAAGTATTGGGCGTTGTTAAAACACGGGTATTGGACCCAATGTCTGCAGCGTGATACGCCGCCATCAATGCAGCTGTGCCGCTATTAAAGGCAACGGCATACTTTGCCCCCGTATAGGCGGCAAGTTCTCTTTCAAATTCTAAAACTTTTTCGCCTCTTGTGATGATAGGGCTTGAAAGAGCAGACGCAACAGCTTCCACATCTTCAGCTGTGATCTCTTGCTTGGCATAGGGAATAAAAGGTGTAGATGTCAACATTTGATTGGAAATCTCCTTAAATTTCTAAAAGCATGCACCTTTTTCATCTTGTTTGTCAATAGACATAAACCCGTATTTACAGGGTTTATGACTAACAAAAAAACAAAAATCAAGAGAGTCTATTGAAACAAAGAGAAGTCAACATGCCAATGAGGGAGCCAAGAGAGGCTCCTGCGATGATGTCGCTAAAAAAATGGTGGTTTTGACCGAGTAGTCCAAAGACGACAAGCAAAGAGAGTATGGTCCATAGCCACCTTAATTTGGGCAACATCATCCATGCCACTGACATGGCGGCAAAGACAACCCCCGTATGTCCAGAGGGAAAGGATTGATTGAGACTGCTTCCCTGAAAGAAATTGAAACCATAGGCGTTGTCTGGGATAAAAGCAAGGTTGCCTTTCCAGACAAGAGGCCAATATCTGCTGAAGATGAATTTCAATTTGACAATGAAAAATGCCGTGATCATGAGTGAGATCCCCATCAACCATAAGGTTTTGACGCAGTAGGAATCGATATTGAACCCTTTCATTGCAATATAGACTAAAAAAAAAAGAGGCAACGTCCATCCCAAAAGATCGGCAATACCGCTAAAATAGGGCCAAACCTTATAGGCGTTGATTTTGTTCTGATAGACATACAGCGCTATTTCTCGGTCCAAAAAATGGGTGCTGAGCACAACTAAAATAACAGTGACTGCAAGGATGGCTAAGCTGATCAAACAAAAACGCGCATACTCATTCATGCACCACACACTAGATTTCTTGCATAACTTCATTTATTGGACCTTTTACGTATTAACATGTGCAAGTTCTATATAGTCAAGTAAAATTTTCAACAAGCAAAATTTTCAATCACGAGAGATGTATAAATAATTTAGTTTAAAATAATCCCACGTGCTAGTTGATTGTAAATTACGCTGTGTGTTATGTTATTTTCATTTTTTATACGTAATCATCAAACATGACGAGTTCAATTACTTCTTTACATCCCTTATGCCAGGGCGGAAAACTGCAGGCGCAAATAGCGCTCCCGGTTGAAACATCCACCATCGATGACTATTGCAAGCAGCTAAGAGAGTTTTTAAAAGCCCCTTTTAAGCTATGTAAGTCTAATCCAGATTTTGTTCGCCTCATCGAGGCAAAAACGGCGGAAGAGAAAAAGCTACAAGGAACCATTTTACAGGCTTTTTGCAGTATCATGGAAGATAAGACAACTGTTGCCATAACCCCTTTTGCGTACATGAAATATCAAACAATGGTCAAGGGGTTTTTAGAATCTAACTATCACACGCAGTTTCCCTCTCACCTTTTAAATAGCTTTGTACCCCCTCCATTTTCATTTTCTCGGATTGAGTTATTACAATTTTTTGTTTCTCACCCAATGATAGCTAAATACAAGCTCGATGTGATTTCCTATGGCAGCGTACTATTTTCAATCCTGCATCCTAAAATGCCTTTTCAACACAATGACGTCGATATTTTAGTAGTCGTTCAACTCGATGAAAAAACCCGGCAAAATGGGCGTGATTTTCTTCAGGACTTTTCAATAGTTTTAAGTGAATTCTTTTCAGACCACTGTTTTTTTGCAATTAAAGAGTCATTAGCAAAACTTTTAACGCAGATGAATGTAACTTATGACGCTGCAAGTGTTTTGGAAGCTTTATTCAAGAAAGATAAGGCCGTATTACATGGATTGTTTTTTCAAAAGCGCCTTTTTTTGGAAGATAAAATGGAGTTACCTGGGAGGGGGGGGGCATGGGGAATTACATGGGGGGTTATTTACACTTGGTTGCAAAGCCCGTGTAGATCCCCTTTGTGAATGCAATGCAAGCGCAGACACCGAAATCAAAATCGTCTTTCACCCTTTATCTGATCTTTCACATATTACACGGGCAGAAGAGGTTGTCATTCCCCTTTCAGATGCGCTAAAAAGAAGAGTTCCCTTACAACAAGCTGAGCTATCCTTTATCCACATAAATCCCTTAAGTGATGTAAGTTCTCTGCATTCGATCAATCTCGCCCTCTTAGACCATGCATCGCGAAATTCGACCCTTATCAAGACAAGTCATGACGTGTTTACTAAAACATTGCTGCGTCTTGCCTTTTGCCGCTTTTTGAAAAAAGATGAGATGGAAGATTTGTTCTTAATATTTTCAAACCATCATAAAGAGCAAGGCGTTTTTCAAATTTTAGAATATTTGAAAACACATAACTCAACAAGTAATCCAATTGGGATGATCGCATATATTTGGAATTACTACGTTTTAGAAACAACACGATTACCTAAACCATCCAAATTTCTTGATGAATGTCTAAAAAAAATTAAAGAACTGCTTTGCCCAAAAGCTATGTTAAACCTAAAAACGGCAGTTCGAGATGCTAAATTGGCACAAGATCTTGAATTAGAATCACTTTGCAGTGGGGCGGGACATTCCCAAGTGGTGAAGGACCGCCCCACTGCAAATGATTCTGGTTCAAGAGATTGTGGCAAGTTAGCGTCTCCAACTGCCGTTTTTAGGTTAAATAGAGCCACGCAAGTCTTTGATGCAAGCGAAAATGAAACGGCATCCTCCATCACATCATCTGGGATATCCTCAGGGATAAGTGAAATTTCTCAAGACAGCTCTTGGCAGCTGGCAATTGCCGAATGTAACAATCAGCAATTAGTTTGCGCAATCTCTGCTTTCATGCATGCCCTTGCGACAGAATCTTGCGATCAATATACATTGATTTACCTTAAACAAATGACTTATGGTTGTTTTTTGGAAGGAACAAGGGCTTTTGCACTTGCTAATTGGTTTAAGCAAGATCCGCTTTTGCGCGAGGCATTTATTCTGTGTTTTGTTGAAGTTTTTAAGATTCGCAAAAAAAAACTACTCGCTCTACAAGAAGGGGAAGTCCCTCCTCTTTTGCAAAAACCAAAAACACATTTGGAGCAGTTTCTCGCTTTTACCCCTGATGAGCTTGGCCACCATCTCCGCACATGCAAAAAAATTGGCCTTTACAACCCTGAAGACATTATTACAGCTATTTCCTCCTGGAATGAGGAGGAAAAAGACAAATGTTTAAGGACGTGTCTTGGCAATCCCTCGTTAAACAAGTCCTTGCTCACCTTAATTTTTGAAAACATAAAAAACCATCCCAATAAGGAATGGGCGCTGCAAACACTTCTTGAGATGGGAGAGCAACAGTTGCGTCTTGATCCATCGGAGTACCAAGCAATTTATTTGGGATTGCTCGCTGAAGAAAACATCCCACAAACGCTATTTTTAATGGGGTATAAAGGCATTATAGACCACCCAGAGCGATTCTTAAGCTGTAATGAGTCTTTTTTTCAGCAACTGTTTTCAAAAGCTTTGGAAATGATGAGTCAACATCAAGTGCTTGCAGATATCGCGATCTTTCAAAAGGCAATCAAGACAGTCAACTTTAAACGCATTGAATCGACCTTTGTTAAAACTTCGCTAAAGACTGAGTCCCAAACTATTTTAGAAGGTCTTGATGAGGCGTTAGAAAAAGCGATAGAGGTTCAAGCGTTTAAGGCATGTTTTTTAACCCTTGAAAAATGTAAACAAAAAATAAAGAAAAAAGAGTATTGCAATTATTTACTATCACTTATCAAAAAGTGGCCACAAGATAATGAGCTGGATCGCTCCATCTATAAAAAACTTATAGAGACTTTAACTATTGAATTACAATCGCTTAAGCAGGTCGATAAGGAACTTTGCGAAAAATTGATTACAGCAGCTATCTCCCATATGCAAAAGGGCAATGTCGATCAAGTGACCTTGCTTCTTGAATTATGGCAAAATAGCTTTTCTCAAGACAAACTACAGGTCCATTTGCTGAAAAAGTTGTTTCTTTTCCCTTGCAACGGTGAACAGCAATTGCAATTTTATCAATACCGCCAATTGTTTCAACATGATGAACAAATCGCATTATTATTAAAAACGCGCCAAATCCAAATTCAGCTATATACGTGGATGAAGCAAATCGAAAGAGATCCATCTTTATTGAATTATGGCGATGTGTTAATCCTTTTCCATTCATATATAAAAGAGGCTCCTGCCGAACTTCATGAAGAACTCATCGCATTTACAACGCATATTTATCCAAACTTTCTAAACTGGATTGAATGTCATTCAGCTGAAGTGGATACAGAAGAAAAGAGCAGATCTTCTCTTAGTCAATCCATTGTATTGGTTTTCACACATCTTAAGATACAGTTAATCGATGGGAACAAAAGTGTCTCTCAATTAAACCTTGCCTTAATCTTTATGCACTGTGAATTTTTAAGCGATAAGGCCGATCACTACATTTCCACATTATCGCGCTCAAAGTTATCCAAAGAGCAAAAAAGCTATTACGATTATTTACTTATCGAGCGCATTAAAGTGGCCGTAAGATGTAACGATTTTAAAAAAGCGTTAACTTATTTAAAGCAAATGCCAGGGGGATTAGAGCAAGATTATCTATTTATTAATGGAATTAGCAAAGCAACTGAAGCCATTGTTGTTTTACTCTCACGTGGGACCTCATTTGATGGCTATCACAAGGTTTTACAGATCAATGAGATGCTGATCTCTTTATTATGGGAAAGAGGCGAGGGGGCCATTGCCGCTTGTTTTCAATCCCCCTCTTATCACGCGTTTGTCGTCGCCATTAGCTTTGCCTGTACATCGCAAGAGAGATTAGATAAATTAGTACAAAATCTTCTCCCCAAAATAGAGGAAACTATCGTTTGGGAAACCCAATTTGTCAATGATCGCCTATCTGAATTTCATAAGAGAGCGTTCACTGAATCAGAAATCAAATCGCATGTACTCACTTGCTTAACATATGGCCCTCCATATAGCCAATTTTGTGAAGTTTTTTCAGAAAATCTAAAGAAATCAAATCACACCGAATTTGGAAAAACTAACTTTAAAAAATGCGTCCGCCTTTTAGAGCGCGATGTTGTAGTCATGCAACATTTTGACTCCATGAAAACGCAAAACGAATTAGTTGAAGGATGGAAGAGCACTTTTTCGAACATAGACCCCTATATAAATAAAGCAGGTGGAAAAAAGACGCGCAAGTGGCTTCACACATTAAACGAGTATTTTCGTCCGGCAAACGCCTATCCTTTAATGGGCTTATCTTCTCCTAAAGAGAATCTCTTTGAGAAGTTAAAAAGTTTAAATCCTAAAACTTCTTATACAAAGGAAATCCAATTCGCATGCGATAAATGCCAGACAATTTTTCCGAAAAAAGCTGAAGATTTGTGGTTAAAAAATGTGTATAAAATTTTGATCGATAAGCTTATGCCTTTACATCTAAATTTAACACAAAGTTTTGAACCTACATTGGTTGCAAAGATCTTCCTAAGCGATGTGCATGGAAGAGTCTCTTTTTATAAAACGCTTATTTTTAATTTAAGCGCTACGGTCCGCAAGGCTAAGCACCCGTCAGCTGAATATGATGCCTACCTTCCTATTTTTGACCTTGTCATGAATGGATTTATGGCGATGAGTTCCACTGAATCTATAGTCAATCAACGCTTATTTATTTTACGGGAAAGACAAGAGACTTTAAATGAGCTGATCGATCTTTTTGTCTTTTCAAAAACTTCTATAGGAGCTCCAGTTGCACTTACTAAGGAGACGTTGATAATTAAATATATCGCGATCTTAAGTAAGACACAAATTGGAATTATCACAGAAACTCTTTCAGTCCTGATGCTGAATATGTGGGCAAGTTTTCAACGGCAACCTCATTCCTCATCTTCAGAGATCGATACACAACTGGAGACAGTCTTAAACCATTTGGTGTCTCAAGCCACTAATGGAGCACCTGTGATGGCGTTCAAAATATTCCTTGACCCCAAAGAGATCGCAGAAGCAGTTTGGACGATCATCCATTATGGACTTGCCTTTGTAGAGGTCTTTGTAGAGGCTGTATATGACCTGCAAAAAGAGGGAAAAAATGAAGTGGTGACAAATCCCGTTTCTAGGTTTAACCTAGATCCGGCAGTTCGAGATGGCAAATTAATGCAAGATCTTGAATTAGAATCACTTTGCAATGGGGTGGGACATTCTCAAAGGGTGTTGGACCGCCACAGCGCAAATGATTCTGGTTCAAGAGATTGCGTTAAGTTGCCGTCTCCAACTGCCGGATTTAGGTTTAAGCCTCTTATTGAGCAATGCAAGGTAATACTTAAAATAGCGACCCAAATAGCTCTTCATAGCTCGCCGTCCGAAGAAGATCCATCAAGTAGTAGCTTCTCTTCGCGGCTTTTGAAGTTTTTACAAGGGATTAAGGAAAGTGATGCCGAGGTCGTTGCAGAGTTACATGGCTTATATCAATTTGCACAAAGAGAAGAAAATCTTCCCTTCCGTCAAGAGTTCTTAAGTAGACTTAGTGTTATTTTGGAGCTTACAGTACAAGGAAATGAATTGTGCAAGAAGGATATTGACTTTACTCAATGCATTGAGTAAAAGATGTTTCTTCATTTTCCCGGTTTAAGATCAAGTATAAAGAGGGAAGGACGAATAATGTTAAGATCGTCGAGGAAATAATTCCCCCAATGACAACAGTTGCAAGTGGCCTTTGCACCTCGGCGCCGCGCCCAGTGGCAAGCGCCATGGGAATAAAGCCAAGGGATGCCACAAGCGCTGTCATCAAAATCGGGCGAAGGCGCATGAGCGATCCCTTTATGATGGCATTTTCTAAGGTGTAATGCCTTTCTTCATGCAAGCGCTTGATAAATGAGAGCATGACAATCCCATTCAACACGGCAACACCTGATAGGGCAATAAATCCAACGCCTGCCGAGATCGATAGCGGAATATCTCTTAACGCCAAGAAAATGACGCCGCCAGTTAACGCCAGAGGAACACCTGTAAAAATAATCATGGCGTCTTTAAAAGAGCCAAAAGTGGAAATCAATAAAATAAAGATAAGGCCAAGCGCAATCGGAACTACAATTTTTAACCTTTCTGCAGCAGAGATGAGCTGCTCAAATTGCCCACCCCACCCTAGCCAATAGCCAGCAGGGATCGATACACTCTCTTTAATTTTATGCTGCGCTTCAGCGACAAATCCGCTCAAATCCCTTTCTCTTACGTTTGCCGTGACATTTAATACTCTTTTCCCATTTTCTCGGCTGATTTGATTGGGGCCTTCTTTAATTTCAAAATCGGCAACATCCCCTAAAAGGATCACATGGGGCATATTTGCTTTGTCTGCAGAATGAGACTCTAATGGAATCGGGATGCGTTTTAAAGTGTCTAAGTCTTCTCTTAAGCTTTCTGGAAGCCTTACCACAATGTCAAAGCGTTTATCTCCTTCAAAGACTTCTCCCGCTTGTTTTCCACCCATAAAGACCGAGACAACTTCTTGCACGTCGGCTATATTTAATCCATAGCGCGCTAGTTTCTCTCTATTGATGGCGATGGTCAATATCGGCAGTCCTGATGTCTGCTCGATCTCTACGTCTGCAGATCCTACAATCAATTTTAATGCCTCTTCAATCTTTTTACCGGTATCTAAAAGCACTTGCATATCATCGCCAAACACTTTGACTGCGACATCGCTTCTCACTCCTGAAATCAATTCATTAAATCGCATTTGGATCGGCTGTGTGAATTCATAATTATTTCCAGGAAGCTCTCTTAATGCCTTTTCAATGCGCGCGACAAGCTCAGCGCGTGGCAATCTTGGATTTGGCCACTCTGATCTTGGTTTCATGATGACAAAGCCATCGGCAACACTTGGCGGCATCGGATCTGTGGCTATGTCTGCTGTTCCGATCTTAGAAAAAGTTCCCTTCACTTCTGGTATCTCTTTTAACTTCTCTTCTACGACATCCTGCATTGCCAGAGCTTGAGATAAACCAGTGCCAGGGATTCTTAAGGAGTGAATGGCCATATCGCCTTCATCGAGATTGGGCAAAAACTCCCCTCCCATTCGACTTGCAAGTAATAGGCAAAAAATGACAAATACGGTGGCCGTTAACACAACCAAATAGCGAGAGGATAGAGCAATCTTTAATAGTGGCTCATATACCGTTTTGGCTAAATGCAAAAGTCCATTTTCCTTCTTGGCCATCTTATTGCCTAAAAATGCCGCAACAGCTGCCGGAATAAAGGTTAAAGAAAGTAAAAGAGCCCCTGTCAATGCCAACAGCACCGTATATGCCATCGGATGAAACATTTTCCCTTCGATACCTGTCAGGGTCAAGATAGGCAAATACACGACCATGATAATTAAAACGCCAAAAACACTTGGACGGATCACTTCTTGAGTAGCTTCTAACGTCACTTGGCGCCTTTCATCTTTGCTAAGGAGTCGATTTAATTTATGTTGCTCTTCAGATAGCCTCCTTAAGCAGTTTTCGACTATAATAACCGCGCCATCGATGATAATACCAAAGTCAATAGCGCCAAGGCTCATCAAATTGCCGCTGATTTTACTTTCCACCATCCCGGTAATAGCAAAGAGCATCGAAAGAGGGATGACAAGAGCTGTTAAAATGGCGGCGCGAAAGTTTTTTAAAAGCACAAATAAGACAATGACGACAAGTAATGCCCCTTCAAGTAAGTTGTTTCTTATTGTCTCTATCGTCGCATCGACTAAAATTGTTCTATCGTACACTGGATCCGCAATCACCCCTTTAGGGAGAGTTTGATTGATCTCTTTGATTTTTTCTCCGACAGCATGAGAAACCTCCCTGCTATTTTGCCCCATGAGCATGAACACAGTGCCCAAAATAACTTCCTCTCCATTTGCCGTCGCAGCGCCAGTTCTTAGCTCTTTTCCCAAATCCACATCAGCTACATCTTCAATATAGATAGGATGTCCATCTGCCACTTTAACGACAATTTTGCGAATTTCCTCTATATTCTTCACTTGTCCTGAAGATCTTATCAGATATTGTTTTCCACTTTTTTCGACATACCCGGCTCCGACATTGGAATTATTTTCTTTCAATGCTTTGATAATATCGTGAAGGCCTATCTGATAGGCGATCAATTTATCGGGATAAGGGGTGACGTGAAATTGCTTTACATACCCGCCTATCGCACTTACATCCACAACTCCTTTCGTATTGCGAAGCTGAGGCTTAATGATCCAATCTTGAATCGTTCGTAAATCTGTCGGGGTATATTTGCCTTTTTCTTTAGATGGATCTTCTTTTACCACATACATAAAGATCTCGCCAAGACCTGTGGCAATAGGGCCCATGACAGGTGTAATCCCATCTGGCAGCTTGACTTTGACTTCTTGTAATTTCTCACTGATTAAAGGCCTTGCAAAATAGATGTCGGTGCCATCTTTAAAGGCCACAGTCACTTGGGATAGACCATATTTTGAGAGCGATCTGGTATAATCTAAGTGGGGAAGACCGAGCATTGCAGTTTCAATTGGGAATGTGATCCTTTGCTCGGCCTCTAAGGGAGAAAACCCAGGCGCTTCGGTATTAATTTGCACTTGGACATTTGTGATATCGGGAACGGCGTCAATGGAGAGGCGCTGATAATTATAGATCCCAAAAAAAACCAATACAAGGACTCCAAGGAATACGATCCAACTTTTCTCGATTGAAAATTTAATGATTTTATCCAGCATCGCCACACTTAATGTTCATGTTTTGCCCCAGATTTTTCTAAATCGGCCTTCAAAATATAGCTATTTTCAGCTACGTAGTGATCGCCATCATTTAAGCCGGTGATGATTTCGACAAAACCCTGACTTTTCCTTCCTACTTTAACAGGAGCTACTTCAAATATATGACCAACTGCAATAAATACCACATCCCAGTCTCTAAATGTCTGCAAAGCGCTCTCTTTTACCGCAACCCTTGCAAAACCCTCGTCTACTGCAATCTCCCCTGAAACAAAAAGACCTGGTTTCCATAATCCATCCAAATTAGATAGCGTAACCCTTGCCACAACACTTTGCGTCACCTCATTTCCAATGGGTGAAAGATAAGAAATAGCGCCTATCTGCTTTAACTTGCCGTCAAGGCTTTTCACCTCGACTTGGTTGCCAACTTTTATTTGCGAAACGTAGCTTGTGTAGATATGAAGTTCCACCCAAACGCTGCTTAAATCGGAAATGGCAAACACATTCTCTTGACCTGAGACATACATCCCCTTATTGATCTCTTTTTTGATGATGGTGCCGCTCATTTCAGCTTTAATCTCATAATTTTGTAAGCTATCATTGCTCTCGATGATGGCAATTGTCTCACCCTTTTCAACCTTATCGCCAAGCTTTTTATGGACAGCTTTGACCACTCCTGCAAACCTTGGAGCGATAGAAACAGTTGATTCTGCATCGGGGACGATCTTGCCCATGGCGTTTAAAGTGATGGCCAGATTTTTTGAACTCGCTTTCGCAACTGCAATCCCATTGGCTGAAATGGCTTCTTGCGTCAGTTCCACTCTTCCCTCATATGTGGCATACTCCCAACTGTAAGATTTCCCTTTATACTGAGCTGCAATCTTCACTTTAAATGAGTGGGGCTCACTCGCTTCTACTGTACTTTCTAAATAGGTGCTCTCTTGTTTAAATGGAATGTTTTCTTTGCGATTAATGCGCTCTAATTGCATCTTTATGGTCACATCTGATGGTTGAATAGGGGCGCCCTTGTCGTAAAAGTAGATCCTAAACTTTGGCGGCGTCCCTTCTGGCTCAAATATAGTCACTTCAATTTGAAAATCATCTTCTTGCAAGAGTCTGCCATTGTGAGGACCTCTTTTAAAATCTTCCTGAGCATGCTCACTTTCTTCAGATGGATGTGCATTCGCAACATTAGGTTTAAAATAAATAAATCCTATTGCAACTGCTGTTGCAATGAGAAATAAGACAATTAAAGTGATCTGTAGCTGTTTATTATTCATTTTTAATTAGTCCTAATGAGTCCTTGAAGAATTGCCAAAGCCTTATGATACTCTCCTAAAGCTTGTATATAGCGCATTTGAGACGCTCTATACATTTTTTCGGTTTCAAGCATTTCTAAATAATTATACCTTGCTAACTCATACCCCTTATGACTAAAGTCGTAAGCCTTTTGAGCCGCTGGAAGAACCTTGTTTTTAAAAAAGTAGAGCTCATCTTCTGCCTTTTGAATCGTTAAATAGGAAGTGTTTAATTCTGTCAAAAGCTTCACCCATACAGCGTCTTTTTCATGTTCTAACTTTTCAAGATTCTCTCTTGCTTCCCAAATTTTTCCTTGATTGCGGTCATTGATAGGTAAAGGGATTGCGACCCCCACCACGTAGGTCCACTTATTATCTTCTTTTAAATAGCGAGGTCCCCCTCTTACATTGACATCTGGGTACGCCATACTTTTTTCAAGTGCCACTTGAGCTTTGCGCACGCTGTATTCCAAGGAAAATCTGGCAATTTGGGGATGCTCTTGAATGAGCTTGCCCATTTCTTCAAGCGAAATGAGCTTAGCTGGCCAATCTAGATTACCGGTTACGCTAAAACTATCGCTACAAACGCAAGCTTGCGCATCAGTTATACTCCCCACAGCACTCCCTATGGCACTCCCCACAGCACTCCATTGAGCTGCTAATTTAAGTTTAGCATTTTTAAGCTCCCTTTGCGCATCTTTAAGATCAAGCTCTGCTGTACTTAATAAAACAATAAAATTCGCTTCTTCAATGGGAGAGGCTTTCCCAGCTTTTACCCGTTTATCCACTGCTTGAGAAAAATCTTGCAATCCCTTAAGACTCTCTTCTAAAAACGAAATTTTCTGTTGCTGAATGAGCGTTTCGATAAACAACAAACTAGTCTCAACGAAAAGTTCCCTTTTTTTCACTTCATAATCGACAAAGGTTTTATCTTGCTCCATTTTAGCAAAATTCATGCGCGCTTGCCTCTTGCCTCCAAGTTCTATCTGCTGGCTTAATAAAAATGTGGTTTGCATGATAGGGCGATGGATATCTTCTGATTCTACATCCAACCCCGGGTTTGGATAAAGCGATGACTGTAGGATTTTAGCATCAGACGCTCTTAAATCGTAACTAAAAGTCTTAAGTTCTGGATTATTCAATAATGTAAGTGTCCAAACATCATTAAATGAATATGCACTTTTGCAAGGCTGCTCTGCAAAAAGAACACTGAAAAATGAAGAAAGCAAGAAAAACATGCTGATGAATATACTCAAGCCACCTGAATCCTGGAATTTTGACAAGGAGGCGGCGCAAGTTTTTTGTGTCTGGAACGAGCGACCATTGCCATAGGCAAGCGCTAAGTGAAGACCAAAAAATTGCAGCCAAGCCAACGCCGTCAAAATTCCAGGATTCAGGTGGCTTGAGTATATACGCATAACTACCTAAGCTACTTCAAAATTTCTTTTTGATAAAGAGAAAACAACATCTTGAATTTCCCTAAAGCTTTTCTCATTAAGCCAGCCTCGAAGGGCGGCAAATTTTGAGTTCTCTTTTGAGTTCCCTTGTGTATAAATCTAAATTATAAAAAATTAATTTACAACCACTTGCACATCGTTTTTCAAGGAGAAAATTGACACTTAAAAAAATACGCCATACTCCACCTTTGATGATCAAAGATTTACATCAAAAGATCTCACCTTTCTCGATAATTTCCTTGCGAGGTATGATAGGATCGTGGTAGATTCTTGCGGGTAATTGCTTCAGAGACCTTTGTGGAAACGTTGTTTATAACTTTTAAAAGGACTTAAATCCCACATGATTGCCCATGATAACATGATTGCCTGTGATGAGATGCTTGCCTGTAATAATCGAGAAGCTTGGAATAACTTCCTTACCTTTATTAAAGAGAAAACTTCTGCCACAGCCTTTAGCAACTGGCTTTCCCCAATTGTCGTCATCGATGATACAGAAGGCGAGATCACCCTTGAAGTGCCTAATATTTTCGTACAAGAATATCTGCTATCCAACTATAAACAAGACCTTTGTGCTTTCCTCCCCGTCAATGCAGATGGCCTGCCAGCTATTAAGTTTGTGATCGCGCAGTCTAAGGGAAAGCAAACATTTAGCAAAACTGAAAGCGCGTTAAGTTTACCCATTATATCCCACCCCTCTTCTAATGCTTATGCGTTAAAGTTGAACCCAAACTACCGTTTTGAGACCTTTATCGAGGGAGCCACAAATCAATTTGTCAAATCAGCAGCAATGGGCGTTGCGTCGCGCCCCGGAATGTCTTATAACCCCCTTTTCATCCACGGTCCAGTAGGTCTTGGTAAAACCCATATGCTGCATAGCATTGGCCATTATGTCGGGGAACACCACAAAAAGTTAAAGGTCCAATGCATCACGACAGAGGCCTTTATCAATGAACTTGTCGATAACTTAAGGAGTAAATCGGTCGATAAGATGAAGCGGTTTTACCGCTCCGATGTCGATATTTTGCTTGTCGATGATATCCAATTCTTACAAAACCGCTTAAACTTTGAAGAAGAATTTTCCAATACGTTTGAAACGCTCATCAATCAAAATAAACAAATTGTCATCACAAGCGATAAACCCCCTTCCCAACTGAAGCTATCGGAACGGATTGTCGCACGGATGGAATGGGGACTTGTCGCACACGTTGGGGTCCCAGAACTTGAGACGCGCGTTGCAATCTTACAGCATAAAGCTCAGCAAAAAGGACTAGATATTCCAAGCAATGTCGCCTTTTTCATCGCAGAGCATATTTATAACAATGTAAGACAATTAGAAGGCGCTGTCAATCGTTTATCAGCACAATCGCGTTTACTTAACCTTAAAATTACCGAAGAACTCGTCCAAAGAACGCTTAGCGAAATGCTTCAAAAAGCGCCTCATGAAAAAATTTCTTTAGACAACATCTTAAAATGTGTGGCCACAGTCTTTCAGGTGCGCGTTAGCGACATCAAGGGATCTGCGCGCACTAAAGATATAGCGCTTCCGCGCCATGTGGCCATGTATCTTGCGTGGAAGTGGATCAATGAATCGCTTCAGATGCTTGGTGCCTCATTCGGCAAGACCCACTCCACTATTTTGCATGCCTGCAAAAACATAGAAAAGAAAATTGAAGGCGATGAGACGCTGCGCAAGCAGATCCAAATGGTTGAGCGAAATATTAGACACTAGCTTTTTTTCCATTTGCGATAGATAAAAAAGGCGATCGCAAGAAAAAGAAGAATACCTCCTACGACCAGTTTCACACCTGGCTTTTCAAAGCCATTTATCACCGACATACAATAAGTTCCAAAGAAATATCCAATAGAAAGAAATGTAGAAACCCAAAGCAGGGCTCCAGTATAGGCAAAAAGGGCAAACACGCGATAATGAAGGTAGCTTGTGCCAGCGATAAGTCCTGTAAAATGGCGAACGCCGGGAACAAAGTACCCAATAGGCAGCGTCCATTTCCCCCATTTTTCAAACCAGTCATGAACTTTTGCAAGCTTGATATCGTTTAATCCAACCCATTTACCGTATTTGTGAACGAAAAAAATGCCTACTGTTCTACCGATATAATAGCTTGTTGTAATCCCACAAATACTACCGGCATAAGCGGCAATGACTGTGGAAATCACCGGCATGGTTTCAGCCTGCATCATCATTCCTGTGAGAACCATAAGAGTTTCTTCAGGAATTGGGACTGCAACGATTCCTATTGCCAGCACAAAAAATAAAACGATGGGACCATAGTTCACAAGCCATGCGACAAAGGCTTCATTTTGTATTACACATTCCATGGAGGCCTAAAGATGATAGGTTTGAAAAATCGTCGATTCAAGATGCGCTGCATCTTCTGCAAATTTGCGGATCCCTTCAGCTAGCTTTTCCGTCGCCATCGCATTGTCATTTAGCATAAGGCGAAACAGCTTTTCATCCATTGTTAACTTTTTAAGCGGCAGGCGCTTTGCATTGTCCACGTTTAGTTTACAAACAGCTGTCCCCTCTTTTTCAGAAAGCTCTTGTAAAAGAGCTGGCGAGATCGTGAGCAGATCACACCCCGCTAGTTCGATAATTTCACCTATATTGCGAAAACTTGCCCCCATCACTAAAGTTTTATAGTCAAATTTTTTATAATAATTATAAATTTCAGTCACAGAGAGCACCCCAGGATCTTCATTGGGAGGGTAGTTCTCTTTTCCTTGATTTTTCTTGTACCAATCTAAAATGCGGCCAACAAAAGGAGAGACTAAAGTAGCGCCGACATCAGCTGAGCAAATCGCTTGGGCTAAACTGAACATAAGCGTCATGTTGCAATGGATCCCCTCCTTTTCCAAGCACGATGCAGCTTGTATCCCTTCCCAGGTAGAGGCGAGTTTTATTAAGATTCTCTCTTTGGGAATCCCTCTTTCTTTATACATGTTGATAAGCCCGCGCGCCTTTTGTATGCTTCCTTCGACATCAAAAGAAAGGCGAGCATCGACCTCTGTAGAGACGCGGCCTGGGATAATTTTTAAAATTTCGATACCGAAATTCACCACCAATCTGTCCATAAGCAAAGCGCTCTGATGAACGGATGAAGCAGACTTTTGTTTGCAATATTCAACAGCTTCGTCAATCAAATGGGTGTATTGGGGCTTTTTGGAGGCTGCTAAAATTAAGGAAGGGTTTGTCGTCGCATCAATTGGCGAGTAAGCCTTTATAGCATCGATATCCCCTGTATCACTGACGATGGTCGTCATCTTGCGAATTTGTTCAAGCATATTATTTGACATTCTTGCCCTACTCTTTTATGGTAATTTGTTCTTTTGTAGGCTCTATCCTAAAATTAATTGCCACCTTTTGTCCATCCATCACGAGATCAAGGCTTGAGTTAAGGCGCGTTAAAAGAAGCTTATATGGGATTTTGACGTGGTGCTCTTTAACGTCTACCCCGATAGAGGCCTTACTTAAAATTTCTTGCGAATCGTGGATCTGACGACAGAGGGCTTCAAATAATTTCAATTCGCGAATTAAGATCGGGTCGGAAAATGCATACCCTCTAGCGCACTCCTCACAACGCAAATTGTGGTGGCTATCCAGATCAAAGATCGAAAAATAAATAGGAGTGCTACATGAAAGACATTTAAAATGTAAAGTGCGACCTTTTTGCATTTCTCAAAACACCTGTATTAAAATGTGGATTGTAACACGATTTGGACTATAAATCCAAGCTATTACTTTCTTTGAATACACATAAATTTGACGCACATAGAGGATATGTAATCGGTAGTTTAAAGAGATTCAAGATCCTAAGCGATAAATACAGAAATCGAAGAAAAAGGTTTGGTTTGAGATTCAATCTTATTGCAGGGATCTACAATTTTGAACTCAACGCAGAGACGGAGAGTCGGAGAGACGCGGAGAAACAGGCTATAAGCCATTGACTACCCTACACCATCCATCTATAAGACGTTGTTGTCCAAAATTGATTACCAAACCTAGTTTAAGATTGGTTAATCGTAAGTAGGTCAAAACTTGGGTTTTATGAACAGCTAACACAGTTTCTGTAGCTTTTACTTCGATTATCTCTGCGTCTCTCCGGCTCACCGCCTCTGCGTTAGTCATAAAATACCTCGATCTTTTTGGATATTGTTCTCATTTTTTTGTTCTTGAAAGAGGAGAGTATGCTGAAAACTTTAATTACGCAAGAGGTCTAATAAAAATTTTTGGTATAAAAACCATCCGGACATAACGTCTCTGAAAATCGATTTGCCCTTATAGTGACTTGCCTACCCTCACAAAGCGCTTGAATAACGACTTCTTTTAGCATATCGGAAAGGATCAACTTTTGTCCCCCCAAAAAAGAGATACACGCATCGCAATATTTTTCGCTCGTTTCCACTTCAACCATGACGCGTCCAGGCGCAATCTCCGTAAAAGCAAACGTTAAGACCGATAAGCAAAACACTTCATCAGCAGCTGTCATGATAAGCTCTGCATTCATCCCATTAAAGTGATTGCTTGTGTTTAGATATATTTTTTGACATCCACCTGAAGGGCAATCTGCACATATGGCCAAATGATCCCACTGGCTTCTTTCATCGCCAGATCTTTTGCAAAGATTCCCACATGCAGCAAAAAATAGCAGTGCAAGGCAACTCAAAAAAGGGAAAAACCGATTGGTTAAAGACATTACCCCTAATGATGGCCGTGGCAGTGGCTATGTCCCGAGGTATTTTGAACGGCAACGGCCACAACTGCCACAACAAGAATAGTGCCTAAAGCAATAGCTGGGGCTAAACTTGTCGAACGGCAGCATTCTGTATAACCGCACCCACCATTGTCGACGACGACTTCCTCAGCGCGTAAGGGAGAGTCTATGATGCCGGCAAAAAGAGCTGCCAATATTACCATGAAAAAACATCGATTCACTAATTTCATATTCGGTTCCATTATCAATAATCTTAAAATTCGCTACAAAACTTGTGAAAGGTCTAAATGTGCGTATGACCGTGGCGACCAGAATCTTTCGCAATGCAAACAACGGCCACAACAACTGCCACAACACCCACAGCAATGACAGGAGCAAGCCTTGTAGAATTACAGCAATCGCTATATCCTGCGCAGCAACTATCCCAATCACAATTGTCATTGCCAACATATGGCGCTGCGTAGGTCTTTGTGCCTGCGGTAAGCTGTCCAAGTGACGATCCAATTATTGCCACTGACGTCATCAAAGTTATCCCTAAATTTCCAAATTTCATCTTTCCACCCTCCTATCACATTTAAGTTTCATTTAACTTAAACCCTGACTTTTTAAGCAACAACTTTTTAAAAAATACTGGATTAGGTAAATTTTAACGACTGAAAGGCTGCGAAAAAATCCTTGTAATAGGTTGCAAACTCGCAAGCAAGAGCTGCAGCTGTCATGATGTAGATCGTCTGATCTTTTTGTAAAATGACGTGCATCATCCGCACCTCTCCCCAATTCGTCTTCGTATCTACCTGTGATAAACTCGCAACTCCTGCCTCAGTTTTTACATTGCCAAGATCTTTCCATACGAACCCTTTTGAGGCATTGATTTCTTTAATTTTCTTTAAATACTGCGCAAGTGTTCCTTTATACTCTTCAACTCCAAGATTAATCGAAGGGGGAAATTCATTGATTCCCTTTCCAATCACCATGACTTTAACGCTTTTGGGAAGATCTTTCGCTTCTGCAAAGCGCCAGCCAATAGGCGCGTTAAAAGTAATTGAGCCGCTCTCTTTTTCTGTTTTTTCTCGTATGGCTTGAGTTTGAACTTGATCTGCCGACAAAAGCGGCATCCACTGAATTGTTCCAATTAAAATATATGCTAAAATCCTTGTCATTGCATCCTCAAATATTTTATACATTTTTCAATCGCTTGACCTCGATGAGAGATGGCGTTTTTTTCTGCAATGGGCATGGCGGAAAGTACCATGTCTTTTCCATCGGGGAGAAAGACGGAAGAAAGCGGGATACCGATCTCAAGTGCGACGGCTGCTCGCTCCAAAATGATCCCTTGGCATTGACCTTGAAAAATGATGATCTTTTGATCTGGGCGATACAGCGCAATCACTGAAATAAAGCAGGCTCTTCGGTTTTTTTCGTTTGCCATTCTCGTTAAGAAAAATTCAAGCCACTTTTCATCACTTGCCTTTTCACCTGCTCCAAAGCGGCGCGTTTTGACGCCAAGCTCCCCTTGTAGCGCTTCGACCACAATTCCCGAATCATCGGCAATGGTGGGTAGCAATAGCTTTTGACCAAAATATTCGGCTTTCAAAATGGCATTTGCTTCATAGGTATCGCCCGTTTCTTCTACGTCCTCTTTAATTCCCGCCTCATCGAGTGAAATGAATTTGAAGGGTAGTCCGCAAAGAGCCTCAGCTAACTCTTTGTACTTACCTTTATTTCGTGTGGCGATTGCAATTGTCTGCATATTTGCGGGTACTTGTACCGAAAGTGTTTCAAAATTTGGTTTTTGGCTTTGAGAAAAACCCGCGATCGAACGATCGGAACCTGCCCCATATTATCATATTGGGTTGGTTCCGATCGTTCGATCCCGGGGATTTTTTCTTTGCCAAAAACCAAATTTTAAACACTTTCGGTACAAAAGTAATAGGTAAAAGAAAATAGCAGAAAGGATCGCCGCGTAGATCCACTCTTTATAAGGATAATGCTTTTCTAAGGAAGAGTCTTTCGGGTTATGCCCATTATACCAAAGAGTAAAGCGCTCTTTATCTAGATCTTTAATTGCCTGCTCTGCTGCATAGCGATTGAGATAATGGGTTTGGTTCCAAAGCATTTTGCCGCTAAATGGTCGCCCTTCTATGCTGTACTGATACGTAGAGGCTAGCATATAATCGTCGTCAGATTTTTCAACTATTTCCCAGAAAATCGGAGCACTAAGGGTCGTTTTTTCAGACAACTGATGATAGTGGATCGTCAGGTAGCAGGCAAGCGCGCCATAGCCAATAGCTGATAACAACACAATGGCCAAAAGGCCTTTCCATAATTCTCGTAAATACAAGGGTGAATCTCCAAAACTTTATACCGAAAGTGTTTCAAAATTTAATGTTTTTGTGGATTAAGCGCTAGTGATAAATATAAAATTGGAGTATCCTGCTTTCAAACACGCAAAGTTTTGGATAAGGAATGCACTCCATGAAAACACTTGAAACGGGCGATGATAAGATCAAGCATATCTGCAAGCTCTTAAAAGAGGAATCTCTTGAGCCGGCCAAACAAGAAGCAAAAGAGCTGATCGAGGCGGCAAAACAAGAAGCTGCAAGTATTATTTCCAAAGCCAAAAAGGAAGCCGATACCATTGAAAAAGAGGCAAAAGCCAATGTAGAAAAAGAGCGCATAAGTTTTCAATCGACTCTGCAGCAAGCAGCTAAAAACACCTTAGAAGCCCTTAAATTGCGCATAGAAAAAGAGTTTTTTAATAGTAGCCTTCCCTCTATCATTGCAGACGGAATCAACCTTCCAAATTTGATCGCAGACCTTGTTGAGGCAATTGTAAAGGCTTTAGAGAAAGAGGGTCTCTCTTGTGACCTGACTACCCAAATTCCAAAAAGCATCGATCCTGCAAAGGTTGTCGCGCTTCTTGCCCAAGAGACTTTAAAAAAGCTTAAAAACAATTCCATTGAAATCGGGGACTTTGCAGCAGGAGTAAAAGTGATTGCCTCTTCTCAACATATCACAATCGATATGTCAGAAAATGCTTTAAAAGAGCTTTTATCAAGCTACGTCTTAAGGAAAGAGTTTCGCAAAATGATATTTTCTCAAGATAGCGAGTAGTCTAAACGATGAGCTATTATTTTCTTGGCATCCTTTTACCTAAAATTGAAATCGGTAAACCCCCTGAAATGTCCTTTCAAGAGTTTAACACTTTCATGAAAGATAATTTACGCGCAGGCGATTATCAAAAGCTGCTAAGGCTTCGCCACCTCTATGATATCGCCAATTTAAGATTTTATTGGAAGGAGGCGCCACTTGGGCCTTATGGCACTTTTAATCTATTAGAACTTGAAGATGCCCTTGCTACGCGCACAATGTTGCCAGGCTATGTCTTTGCCTTTTTAGACCAATACCTCACAAACGAGATGCGCCTTTTGCACTACTCACAACTTCTAGGAACTTTTTTTCAAGAAGAGATCAAAAAATCTTCCGGCATTATCCAAGGCTATTATAAATTTGAGAGAGAAGTTAGGCTTACCCTTCTTGCTTTTCGCGCAAAATCGCTGCAAAGGGATCTTGAAGTCGAGCTGCAATATGAAGACAAAGGGGATGAAATCATCGTCCACATCATGGAGCAAAAAGATGCTTATGGCTATCAGCCTTTACCTCAATACGCGGATCTTAAAAATATTATCCAAGACTTCAATCAAGATCCTATCATCCTTCATAAAGCCCTCTTAGAATACCGTTTTAATCGGATAGAAGAGATGTTTGATGATAAGTTTTTTTCAATCGATCGCTTCGCAGGCTATATGTTACAGCTTATCATGGCAGAGCGCTTTTATCAAATGAATCACCCTTTAAATGTAGAAATGGCAAGCTAATATGACAAACAATCAAAAGACTCCCTTTAAGCATGCAGAAGGAAAAGTGGTAAAAGCCTTTGGAAATTTACTCCATGTGGCCTTTACAGGCGACATACGCCAAGGGGAAGTCGCCTTTGTAGAAGTACAAGGCGTCACACTCAAAGCTGAAGTGTTAGAAATTTCAGATCACATCGCCAAACTTCAAGTCTTTGAAGACACTCGTGGGGTTGGCCTTGACACAAAAGTTAATTTTACAGGTAAATTGTTAGAAGCAGAACTAGGACCTGGTCTTCTTAGCACAATCATCGATGGCCTGCAAAATCCCTTAACTGAAATTGCAAAAAGTGAAGGGTACTTTTTACCAAGAGGGCTCTACCTGGCCCCTTTAGATCGGGAAAAAAAGTGGAATTACATCCCAAAAGCAGAGCTTGGCAAAAAAGTATCTCGCGGCGATAGCCTCGGAGAAACATTAGAGGGAAAATTCCATCACCAAATCATGCTCCCATTTTCCCATTATGGAACCTACACCATCACTTGGGTGATTACTGCTGGCGCTTATACAATCGATACAGTAGTGGCAAAGGCACTAGATACCTTTGGCCACGAACACTCCTTTACGATGGTGCAAAAGTGGCCCATCAAGTCAACGCTTTGCTGCGGAGACAAAATAAAGCCTTACAAAATGATGGACACGGGCAATCGGATTATAGACACCCAATTTCCTCTGGTTAAAGGGGGGAGCTTTTGCACTCCGGGGCCGTTTGGAGCTGGAAAAACTGTGCTTCAGCACCACCTTTCAAAATTTTCTGCAGTCGACATTGTCATCGTCACAGCATGTGGCGAAAGAGCTGGAGAAGTGGTGGAAATATTGCAAGAATTTCCCCATTTAATCGATCCCCATACGGGAAACACTTTGATGGAGCGCACAGTCATCATCTGCAACACCTCCTCAATGCCTGTTGCAGCAAGAGAAGCTTCCGTTTATCTCGGTGTCACTATTGCAGAATATTACCGCCAGATGGGCCTTGATGTCTTAGTCCTTGCCGACTCAACGTCGCGCTGGGCGCAGGCGATGCGCGAGATGTCCTCTCGACTTGAAGAGATTCCTGGAGAAGAGGCCTTTCCGGCTTATCTATCGTCAAGAATTGCCAATTTCTATGAAAGATCAGGAGTCCTTAGACTTAAAAACGGGAAAGAGGGCTCTTTGACAATTGGCGGCGCAGTTTCACCTGCCGGCGGCAACTTCGAAGAGCCTGTCACCCAAAGCACTTTAAGTGTGGTAGGGGCATTTTTAGGCCTTTCCCGCGAAAGGTCTGATTCGCGCCGCTATCCTGCAATCGATCCTCTTATCTCGTGGTCTAAGTATGTGCAAGACACATCAAAAGAGATCGGCATAAAAGTTGAAAGGTGGGGAGATTATGTCAAACGGGCGCATCTTCTCCTTATCAAAGGCAATGAAATAGGCAAACGGATGGAAGTCGTCGGAGAAGAGGGCATCTCACTTTCTGACATGATCCTCTACCTTAAGGCAGAACTATACGACTTTAGCTATCTGCAGCAAAATTCTTTTGATAAAGAAGACACCTACTGCCCGGTAGAAAAGCAAATTCCCTTATTTCTTTTGATCAACAAAATTTTCGATAAGACTTTTGATTTTTCCACTCACGACGAGGCGAGAAAGTACTTTTTACATCTGCAAAATCAGATTAAAAATATTTGTTTTATGTCTATTAAAACTGATGCCTTCCATATAGCATTAAATACTATTGATGAATTAGTGAGGTAAGACATGAAAATTGTCTATGATAAGATCCATTCTATGCGCGGCAACCTGATCACAGTGACGGCAAGCGATATTTCCCTTGGTGAACTTGCCAGCATTACTCTTGCCGATGGGCGTAAGGTGCTCGCCTCCGTCATTAGAATAGATGGCCATTTAGCAACGCTTCAAGTCTTTCAAAATACACGCGGCATCTCCACAAACGATAAGGTTACGTTTTTAAAGCGGCAGATGCAGATCAATTTTAGTCCATCGCTTCTTGGCAGACGCTTTAATGGCTCGTTTTTGCCGATTGATGGGGGACCTGAAATTATCGGAGAGCCCACAAATATCCAAGGCACATCCTTTAATCCTGTAAAAAGGGTCGTACCAAGGGAGATGGTGCGCACCAACATCCCTATGATCGATATGTTCAATTGCCTTGTCAAATCGCAAAAAATTCCCATCTTTTCTATCGCAGGAGAGCCTTATAATCCCCTTTTAATGAGAATTGCCAATCAGACCGATGCAGATGTCGTGATCATCGGTGGCATGGGGCTCACCTTTAAAGACTATCAAGCCTTTATCGATAATGCCGAGGAGTTTGGCTCTCTCAATAAGACGATCATGTTCATTCACCAAGCGACAGACCCGGCTGTGGAATGTCTACTCGTGCCGGATTTAAGCCTTGCCACCGCCGAAAAATTTGCAATTGAAGGAAAAGATGTCTTAGTCCTTTTAACCGACATGACCTCCTTTGCCGATGCGATTAAAGAGATTTCGATTACGATGGATCAAATCCCTTCAAATAGAGGATATCCAGGCTCGCTTTATTCCGATCTTGCCAGCCGCTATGAAAAGGCTGTCTTAATTCAAGGTAGCGGCTCGATCACTATTGTCGCTGTCACCACAATGCCTGGCAATGACGTCACCCATCCAATTCCCGATAATACGGGATATATCACCGAAGGGCAACTTTACTTGCACCAAGGTAGAATCGATCCATTCGGCTCGCTCTCACGCCTCAAACAGCTTGTCATTGGGAAAGTGACAAGAGAGGATCACGCGGAACTGTCCAACGCCATGATTCGCCTTTATGCCGAATCAAAGAAGGCAAGGGAAAGGGAGAGTATGGGATTTATTTTATCCATTTGGGATAAAAAGCTATTAGACTACTCCCACCATTTTGAAAAAACGATGATGGATCTAGATGTCAACTATACACTGGAAGAGGCGCTAGATCTTGGGTGGAAAAGCTTAATGCTGCACTTTGCGCATGATGAAGTGGGCATCAAAGAAGCAATTTTAAACACATACTGGCCGCGTTAATAACATTATTTTATGGCAGAAGTTAAAAAAACAAAAACTGAGCTGCGCCAGCAACAGCAAAAAAAAGAGCAGCTGGAAAAGTATTTGCCAACGCTCCAACTTAAAAAAGCCATGTTGCAAGCTGAAGTTGCCAAGGCGCGCGTTGAATTACAGGAATTTAAGTTACAAAAAGAGGCCCATGATGCAGCCGTTCAAAAGTTTTCTCCTCTTCTTAAAGAACAACTTTCTATTAATATCGAGACGGCAGCTATTGTCTTAAACGTGCAAAAAGACTGGGTCCATATTGCAGGCGTGATTATCCCGCGTCTTCAATCGATGACGTTTGCCCCCTTTCACTACGACCTCTTTGACACGCCCCCTTGGGTGGATCTTGCTGCCATTCACCTTCGCAAGCAAAGGGAAGCGATATACCGCTTTGATATCGCACAAGAAAAAGTGGTCATCTTGCAAAAAGCTCTTCGGGAAGTGGCGATACGGGTGAATTTATTTGAAAAAATCTTAATTCCCAGATCTTTAAAAAACATCAAAAACATTAAAATATTCTTAGGCGATCAGCAGCTTGCCGCTGTCTCACAAGCCAAAGAGGCGTATAAAAAAATCCAAGTTAACGCACAATCTCGCTGCAATTTTCAGGGGTATAAAGCTGAAAACCTTTAAGTCCTTGAGAATGGGAGCGGTTAAAATTCGTTTAAACATTATTTCCTGTAAAATCTAAAGTACAACTTTAGATTATCTAAACTAGGATAATCAAGCTGCGGTAGCAGCGACACAAAAGTTGTGGGGACAGAATGCATTTGAGAGATCCAATTTTGTGTAAGATGGCAATTTTTTTTAAAATAGACTTCTTTCGAAACTCCATTTGGTCGCTAAAATTTTCCAGCTTTCAACTGAAAGGACTATATACCCGCACAGTCTATTGTTTAAGTACTAGTTCAAACGCTTTATCCATCGATTGAGAAGCAGAATAGGACTTGTAAAATTTTTCGTATGTAGACTTTAAGAAAGGCAATGCGTTTAGTGACACGTTAGCACTATTTGTTACAGCTTTTGTTGCCGCTTGCGATGCATTTAAAGCGGTATAATAGCGCTCATAAGCGTAGGTAATGATCGGTAACTTTCCTTGAACTCGAAAAGATGCTTGGGAAACGGCCAAATCTATTGCGGCAGATGAAGAGAGCGTTTTATAGTGACAATCATACAAAAATTGCAAAACTTCAAAATCTCCAACCAATTTTAAGGCAGCGCCTGCTTTTTCAGTCGATTGAGAAGAGTTATAAGTTAAATAATACTTATCGTAAAGATACTCAAAACAACGCTGAGGATCACTTAATTCCGAAGGATTGTCATTTTTAAGAATGTCTAAAGCTTCAAAGAGCTTGGCACGCACTTGCAGTAATTGATTTTGCGATGGCCCGCATGTATATACTCTTTGCTCAAGAGAGCGGGAAAGACCGGCGATCTCCAACATTAAATTAGAATTAGATTCAGCATAAGACTTACACGCCATAGACATTACAACTATGGCCAATAAAAATTTGAAAGGTTTCATTGCTACTCCTTTTTTATAAAAAGCTAATTTTAAAATATTACCGAAATTATCACAACTAAATAACAAACTATCGCTCGCCACGGTCCGCTTTTTTGCCTTTATGAGAAATAAACTTAAGCTGCGTTTGCACAAAAGTATCAAAGACTTTCATAAGGCTTGCCGACTCACTAAGGTTGGGATCTAAAATTTTCAAACACTCATCGATGGCTTCTATAGTGGAAAGGCAAAGCGCCTCCGGCTGCCTTTTGATCGCAAAGCGCGATCTTCTTTCTCCCTTCATGGTCGAATTAAACGTAACGCGTGGCAAAGCTTTAAGGTTGGGACTTGCTTTAAGCATGCTCTTGGCCGTACTCCATGTCCCATCTAATATAAAAATTAAAGGAGTAAGCCCTTTTTGGACGATTGTAGAAAGAGGTATAGCAGAAGGGCTTGGGAATAAGAGCATCGGCAAATAACGCTTATCTGCACAAAGAGCTAATACTTTTTCGTTTTGTGTAAAGTCGATGCCGATGAGAAGATCTGAGCCGGCCAGCAATTGGTGGGCCATTCTCCCGGTCCCCGTGCGCATCTTTGCTTCTTTGGGGTGCATAAGGATGCAAAAATGCACCTTTGGCGTATGAAACGGCTCGCATAGGTGGCAAAGGCATAAAGCTTTTGGCCTTCTGCACACCCAACAAGTGGAGCGGGGAGGTTTTGATGTGTGGTCATTCATTGATAAAGACACGCGACATCAAAGTCGCGTGTCTACTACTTCCAAATTAACTAGAAGGTATATCCAAGGCCTATGCCAAACTGTAGATTGCTGAAATTTAAGTCATGCCTTTCGGTATAAGGGCAAATATCGCCATCGGTTACCACATCACTATTTGAGTGCCTATGATGATTACGGAATTCAAAGTTTGTGTAGGAGTAATTTAAAAAGCCTTCTACAAACAAGCAGTTGCACCAGTTATAAACAGCTGATGCGCGCGCAATAGCGCCCCAGGCGCCTTTATCAATATGTTGATGCACATAAGGGGATTTGTCGTGAATCTTTAACCAGCTATAAGAGGCGCCGGCACCTACATGAAAGTCGATATCGCAAATGGAATACACCATGTAATCAACGCCAAATGACAACGGGATCACGCGAATGTCAGTTTTGTTGTGGCATAGATGAAGTCCATCGCTATGATCTTCATCCCCTTCACATACTGAGTGGCCGCTATCCCATGTGTAGCCGACATTCATCCAAGGCTTCCAATGGCAATTCCACACAGTCGAGACTTCCAGTTCAACAAGAGGAAAAACATCGCTATAGATATCAGTGACATTATCGCTTAAAGGCACAAGCCCCCCTCCCTTAATCGCTACAGTCATTGGGAATGGGAGAGAGTCTGCAAAGGCAGATGTGGCAAGTACAAGAGAGGCAAAAAATAACGCTATCGTTTTTTTCATAAACTATTTCCTACTGGTTTTTTAAAGATCATCTAAGAATAGGTTTAACACAAAAATTTAATTTACACAAAATATATTTTATGGTTTTATTCTTTTTTTTGATTCTTGATCCTAAATTTTTTTTAAAGGTGAACAAAGCATTATGTATTTACGCATTTTATTGCTCCTTTCTTGTTTTTGTCTTTCCACTAGCACCCTGCCAGCCAACTGGACGGCGCCTCATCAGTTGGCAACCGATCAAGGGGAATCGCTTAACTTTTTCTACCCCATTGACCTTGCCTATAACGGCCATGGTGATGCAATTGCCATTTGGACTTTAAATGATGGCACAAATCAGCTCATCTTCTCAGGAATACTCCCTAACAACAGCTCCACTTGGAGCGCTCCGGTGCGCGTATCTCCTCTTGGAGAAGATGCCTTTAACCCGAGCCTTGCAGTGAATGCCAACGGTTATGCCGTAGTCGTGTGGAACACCTTTACATTGCCAGCTACTGCTGCTGTAAAAGCAGCTGTCCTAAATACTGTGACAAATCCAGCAGGTCCTTGGGCTCAGACTGCAAATCTTAGCAACCCGTCCAACACCTCCGTTTTACCGCAAGTCACAATCGATAGCAGCGGCAATGCCGTCGCCGCATGGATTACCTTCACATCGGAAGAAGAAACGTTCATTGAAGGCGCCTTACTTCCCTTTCCACTATTGGCATGGACACCCACAACGCCACTTACTTCACCATCATCTAATGCCGACTCCGTTGTCCTCAAAACGGATGCTGTAGGCGCTACATTGGCCATATGGGTGGAATTTACTACAACAAGCACATCTGTGATCAAGTCGGCTTCCTTACCAAAACTCACCACGACTTGGCTTAACACAACCGCTATCTCTGCATCTGATGGAACGGCATTTGGTCCAGACCTTGCTTTAGACATCAATGGCAATGGCGTTGCTGTATGGACAGATTATAAAGGAAATGATCGCAACGGATTTTTCATCATTGAATCGGCTAGCTATACCAAAGCCTCAACATCTTGGGGCGCCGTCACTCAAGTCTCTCTCGATAATGAAGATTCCTTTACGCCTAAAGTAAAAATAGGGACAGACTTAAAGGCCATTGCCGTATGGTGTGGCGGTCCAAACCTCGATACTGGTGTGATTGAAGCAGCTTACCTCAATAGCAACGCGAGCGCATGGGTGCAATACCCTTATCTTACAACGGCCGATCACGACAGCTCTTTACCTGTGATCGACATCGACCCAAGCAACAATGCCATCGTGGTCTGGGTTGAAGAGCTAAAACCAAGTAAAGGATGCAGAGCTGCCTCGCAAACAGGGACCCTCTTCACAATCCAAAGCGCCATCTTAAGGGCAGGGACTAGTGCATGGCTGCGTACACCTCAAATCTCGTCAAACGCGGATTCGGATGCCTACTTCCCACTTGTGGCATTAGATGGCAACACCAATGCCGTAGCTCTTTGGAAGGCATATACAGACACCTCAGATAAAACGCTAGCTTCGCAAAGATTGCACCTTTTTGGCCCCCTCCCGGTCACAAACTTTCAGGGAAAGGTTAAGAAAAACAAATTTGCGACACAAACGGATCTGATCCACGTGCTGAGTTGGACTCCAGTAACCGACTCCTTAAGAGTTGGCTTTAGGATCTACCAAAACAATATAGCATTGGGATCAGTCTTGCCGGCTACTGCCACAACAACTAGCCTTCACGCTAGAAACCCGCATCAAAAGTACCTTTATACTATCGTATCCGTGTATGCCGATGGCAGTGAAAGCGCTTTCGTACCGCCAATAACGCTTTAATCATAAAAATAAAAAGGAATAAAAAATGAAAACATTTATCATGACATTTATAGCCCTTGCAATGGCAATCGCCTATCCAAGCTTTAATTTAGAAGCGGCAACAGGAGCCGTTAAATGGTTTAACGACCAAAAAGGCTTTGGATTTATCGCACAAAATGGTGGTCCGGATGTTTTTTGCCATCATACTGCCATAAACTCATACGGCCTTCAAACACTTACTGAAGGGCAACAGGTCGAATTTGAGGTGACACAAGGTGCCAAAGGCCCTCAAGCAGCCAATGTGAGGCCTGTGAGCTAAACGCTCTTTAAGTTAAAGTATCCGGCAACTGAAGGTTTTTTACCTCCTGCTGCCAGATTTAGGAAAATGGCTTAAAGGTTGATGCCAAAGCTTCAACCTTTAAGCGCCTTTAAGACTACTTAGCTTGCTTTTTTTCTTGCTTTTTTGCTTTCTTTTCTTTTGCAGTCATTGTAGGCTTCTTTTTTTCATCTTTACGGTGCTTGACAACTTCTTTAGTCATAATATTCTCCTTGTTTTGATTATATTCTTACACTTAAAACTTTAAGTTTTTATCCATATTCCAGAATATACAATGACCTCGAATTTTCGACTAGCTTATAGATACTTACCCTTTTTGCTTGATTAGAATGCTGTTTTAGGCTTTGCTATTGTCAGTATGCGCTACGATGTCAATAAATTCCTATTTTTAGGCCAAGAGGAGATCAAAGCTCCCTTTTTTAAAAGTGCGCAAGAACTTGGCATCATCCAATTCATCGATAAAAAGATTGCCCAAATTCCGTTGACATCAGAGGCTCAAGACAAGCTAACCTCCGCCATTAAAATTTTACGCTCTCTTCCTCCAAGTGAACAAGAAGAGACTACCCAAGATATCGACCCAATTGTCCTTGCAAGTGACATCATCGCACTTAAGGCAAAACTTACCGCCCTTTGCGAAGAGGAAAAGAAGGTGCGCCAAGAGATGATAAGGGTGCAGGCCTTTGGGGACTTCTCAATGGATGAGCTTAAAGCCCTTGAAAAGGAGTTGCGCACTCAAATTAAATTTTATTGCGCTAAGTTGCACTATGCTAAAACACATGTACTTCCCTCTCATATAATCTTTGTTGGCTCTCATTGCGATCTTGATTACTTTATCGCCATCGGTAAAGACTTAAAAACCCCTTCAAAAATGATTGAAATGGATGTGGATCGTTCCTTTACAGAACTGCAAAGCCGCTATAGCCAAGTTCAAGGGGAATTACACGGAATCAATGCCCGCCTTAAAGCCCTAAGTCGATACAATGTATTATTGCATAAGGCCTTGATTGAAGAGCTCAATCACACAAGTCTAAAAGCTGCGAAAAAGCTTGTGCAATGCCCCCTCGATGGGACTTCTCTTTTTGCAACCGAAGGATGGGTGGCGGATAATAAAAAAAATCTTCTTAAAACACTCAGCGATGAATTTGGTGTCTATATTGAAGAAATAGCCATTTCACCTTATGATACTGTTCCCACCTCTTTACAAAATAAGGGGGCTCATAAAATAGGGGAAGACCTCGTCAACATTTACGACACCCCCTCTTCTACCGATAAAGACCCTTCCCTTTTTGTGCTTATCTCCTTTGCTCTTTTTTTCTCTATCATCATCGGAGATGGGGGCTATGGCCTTATTCTCTTATTTGCGGCTTTATTTATCAGATATAAACATGCTCATTTAATCGGGATGAAAAGGCGCCTTTTAGACCTTGCCACCCTCTTAAGCTTTTCTTGCATTGTGTGGGGCGTTTTGACCACATCTTTTTTTGGGATGAGCCTTTCTTTAGACAATCCTTTAAGAAAAGTTTCTTTGATTTCATGGCTTGTGGAAAAAAAGGCTGCATTTAACCACCTATCTCCTATTACCGATGAGATTTACAGTAAATTTTCCGATCAGATCATGATGGAGATGGCCCTTCTGATTGGCGTCATACACCTTATTCTTTCGATGCTGCGCTATATAGGCAGAAATCCTTCTAATATTGGCTGGATTCTTTTCATGATCGGCGCCTATCTCTATTTACCAAGCTTTTTAGAAGCGTCATCAATGCTAGAGTTTGCCTTTGGAATCGACTCAAGCAGCGCTGCCCAAAATGGCCTATATCTGATGTATTGCGGACTCTCAATTGCTATGATCATTGCGATATGGCGATTTAAATTTTTTGGCTTACTTGAATTAATGAACCTCATCCAAATTTTTGGAGACGTCCTCTCGTACCTTCGCCTCTACGCGCTTGGCCTTTCAGGGGCGATGCTTGCCGCGACGATGAATGAGCTTTCCAATTCTTTGCCATTTGTCTTAGGGATTTTACTGCTCATCGTGGGCCATCTCATTAATTTAGTGCTTGGAATTATGGGCGGCGTCATTCATGGCTTGCGTCTTAATTTCCTAGAATGGTATCACTATTCTTTTGAAGGCGGAGGCAAAGAATTCAAACCTCTACACTTACAGGAGTTGCGCTAAATGGATATCAATATGATTGGACCGGCAATAGTTTTAAGCTTAAGCTCTATTGGCAGCACGATTGGCTGCTACACTGCCGGCGCCGCCTCTCACGCCATCATGAGCCGCGTTGAAGATGGCCACGGTAAATTTATCGGCATGTCGGCAGCGCCTGCCTCTCAATCAATTTATGGCTTTATTTTGATGCTTTTAATGAGTAAGGCCATACTTGCCGGTACCCTTTCCCCCATTTCTGGCATCGCCATCGGCACTTTTTCAGGCCTTGCGATCATGTTATCGGCGATATTTCAAGGCAAAGTTTGTGCAACTGGCATTCAAGCGGCAGCTAAGCAGCCTGCAGTCTTTGGGAAATGCTTTGCATCGATTGGGATCATCGAGTCATTTGCCTTATTCACTTTCGTTTTTTCAATCTTATTATTTTAGGAACCTTGACATGAAAAACTATTTTGTAGCCCTTCTGCTATCTTCTTTTTGTTTTTTTTCTTTATATGGAGCTGAAGGAGAACCCGCGCCAAAAGATGCCAATGCTAAAACAGCAATTGCGAAAGAAACCCCCTCCACTAACTCAAAAGTCATTAAAGTTGCAACGCGTATCCTTCCCCCTTTTGTATTTGAACAAGATGGCAAGCTCACAGGGTTTAGCATAGACCTTTGGAACAAAATCGCGAAAGGCCTTAATATTAAGGCTGAATACGATGTGAAACCAACTTTAAAGGACCTTTTAGAAGCTGTTGGCACTGAAAAAGATCAGGTGGGAATAGCTGCGATTTCCATTACGGCATCTAGGGAACAAAAATTTGACTTTAGCTACCCGATGTTTATGGGGGGGCTCTCAATCCTAGTTCCACTTAATAAACAGGCAAGCATCTTTAATTCGCTTTTAAAAATTGAATGGTCAGTGCTAATCCCGGCGGTTATCATCTACTTTGTGCTCATCTTAATCCCAGCCCACATCATCTGGTTTGTAGAGCACAATAATGAAGAATCGGGCATTAGTAAATCCTACTTCAAAGGAGTCTTTGACGCCACCTTCGGCATGGCGACAATGCTAGCAGGGCAAGCTGCCGGCTACCCGCCCTCTTATACAAGTAAAATTATTTCATGGATATGGGTATACGTCAGCATCTTTGTCACCTCTTCCTTCATTGCCTATATCACTGCAAGCTTTACATTAGAATCTATGCAAGGAGATATTAAGGGCCCAAGCGATCTTAAAGGTAAAAAAGTGGCAACAGTTGCATATAGCACAGCCGATAAATTTCTTCGCAAGGCAAACGCAAAGGTCTCGACATTCGATGGAGTTGACAACGCCATCAATGCCCTTGAAGCTGGAAAAGTGGATGCGGTTGTATATGACGCGCCCGTTCTTCAGTACTATGCATTAAACGATGGAAAAGACAAAGTTCAAGTTGTGGGAGAGACCTTCCGCAGTGAAAATTACGGCATTGTCGTTAAACAAGGCGATGAACTTCGCAAGAAGATCAATGAACAGCTGCTTAATCTCATCGAAAGCGGCGTGTATAAAGATCTTAATAATAAATGGTTTGGCGCAAAACCTACAGATCAATGATAATCCTAAAAAAGTCAAACACATATCTTCCCTTTTTGCCAATGGCCTCCGTTGAGGCCATTGTCTTAAGGGCCATTGAAGAAGATGTCTTAGGAGGTGATCTCACCTCTTCAGCTTGCATCGATGACAAATGTCAGCTTAGCGCTTTGGCTGTCGCAAGAAATCAGATGATCGCAGCTGGCAGCTTTGTGGCTGCATGTGTTTTTTCTAAGGTAGATCCCGCTCTTACCTTTGAAACACTTGCAAGCGAGGGAGACTTAGTCGAAAGAAATCAACCCTTATGGAGGGTTTTTGGCAATGCGCGCTCGATTTTAATGGGAGAAAGGGTCGCTTTAAACTTTATTCAGCGCCTCTCAGGCATTGCCACGATGACCCATGAGTATGTCAGTGCCATTCCAAAAGGTTTAAAGACACACATTGCAGACACGAGAAAAACAATGCCTGGCCTTCGGCTGCTCGATCGCTATGCCGTAAGAGTTGGCGGCGGCCATAACCATCGAGACAGCTTATCAAGTGCCATCCTCATCAAAGACAACCACATCGCCGCCTGTGGAGGCATTACAAAGGCAATAGAGAGAGCAAAGGCATTTGCTCCTCATACCAGCCGCATCGAATGTGAAGTGGACTCAATTGATCAACTAAAAGAGGCAATAGCTGCCGGCGCTGAAGTCGTTCTTTTAGACAATATGGACATTTCCACTATTGAAGAAGCCGTAAAGCTCGCGGGTGGCAAAGTGATCCTTGAAGCTTCAGGCGGTGTGACGCTGCAAACGATCCCATCACTTGCAAGAGCCGGCGTTGATATCATCTCTGTGGGCGCCCTTACCCATTCCGTTCACGCCGCTGACATTGGGCTAGATATCCTTTAACACTCATACGTCATCGCATTTAAATTGTCTGATTGGCAAACAATGGCATCAGAATGTAAAGGAGTTAACGAATGAGTTATTC
>Ga0206944_1008_pt1 | contig 47588 bp, 42 predicted proteins | sample Alteio_BWOrgHeat_4_FD_152978 | JGI IMG/M metagenome (GOLD analysis project Ga0206944, IMG submission 152978) | Enriched cells from forest soil in Barre Woods Harvard Forest LTER site, Petersham, Massachusetts, United States -... | ecosystem: Environmental > Terrestrial > Soil > Temperate forest > O... | reverse complement strand
GAGTTTCAAGCTCAAGATAAGGACGCGCCGCAGCGTGAGCAGTCAAGGTGCTGGAACAGACGATGAGCTTGGCATCCACATCAGACATCACGCGCTGGGCAAAGTCAGGTGCGGCAATGCGATCCATGGGGACGGCCACCGCTCCACGTAACATGGAGCCGAAGAATGCCCCGACCCATTCCGCACAATTATCGCCCCACAGCATCACGCGGTCGCCCTTGCCGATGCCGCGGGCTTCCAGCTCACGCGCAAAGCGAAATGCCAATTCCGCAAGCTGACCATACGTCCAGCGCAGCGTGCGGAATCCACGGCGATGTACGTACGCAATCTCGCTTCCGCGCGCAAGGTGCAGTTGCGGATATTCGGCTAGGGTCTTTGGCATCTATTTCTAAAATACCGATTCAGCCCACACTACGCAAAGCGGCAAAGCGCGGCAAAGGACAGCATCTGGCAAACAGCAATTGGCAATTAGCCAAACTTCTCAACGGAGAGGACGCGAAGGGTGCAAAAGATGGTTGAAGAATTCAGAACTTTACTTCTTGCTTCGCGTCCTTAGCGACCTTTGCGGTAAATCGTCTTTTGCACAAATGCTAATTGCCAACTGCTAATTGCTTATGTTGAATAGTCCGCATTGATCCGCACATACTCCGCCGTGAGGTCACAGGAAAGAAACTCCAGCGCGGCGCTTCCGGCGCCAAGCGTAATGCGGATTTCATACACTGGCTCTGACATATAAGCGTGTGCCTTTTCATGGTCGAAAGGGCAGGCAGCGCCGTGGCGGCAGATCTGTTGCTCGCCCAGGTAGATGTTGATCCGCTCGGGGTTGATCTTGACGCCTGAAGAGCCGATGGCGGACAGAATGCGTCCCCAGTTCGGATCAGCCCCTGCCCACGCTGTCTTTACCAGCGGTGAATTGGCAATCGTGCGCCCGATCTGCCGTGCTTCACTCCTTGAACGAGCTTGTTCTATGTTCAGGCGTACCACGTGCTGCACACCTTCGCCGTCGGCAACGATCTGTGCGGCCAGCGAGCGGCAAACTTTCGTCAGTGCCGCCTGGAATTCATTGCGGACAGACTTGAACTGCACGCTGCTCTTGCCGCTGGCCAGCAAAAGCGCCGTGTCATTTGTCGAGGTATCGCCATCGATGGAAATATTGTTGAAGCTCTGGTCCGCCGCTTCTTTCAGGCAAGTTTGCAGTTCGCGAGGGCTCGCTGCCAGATCGGTGAACAGGTAGACCAGCATGGTGGCCATGTTGGGATGGATCATGCCAGCGCCTTTGGCCACTCCTGCCAGGATCACCGGGGTTTGGTTGTAGATAATCGATTGTAATGCGACTTTTTTGTGAGTGTCTGTGGTGAGGATTGCATTGGCAAATTGGTCGAACGCTTCAGGGCCGCAAGAGGCGGAGTTGACCAGCGATGGAATCGCAGCGTGTATTTTTTCCAGCGGCAGTTGCACGCCGATGATCCCCGTAGAAGAGGGAAACACCCGGTGCGGACTGACCTGAATTTGTCTGGCCACGCCAATGCATACGCTGTTGGCCGCTTTCAGCCCTTGTTTTCCTGTGGCGCAGTTGGCATTGCCGGCGTTGACGATCAGCGCCTGGATCTGCCCTTGTCCACGGCGCAGATGTTCACGTCCAACCGTGACCGGCGCAGCGACGATCTGGTTTCGAGTGAACAGGGCGGCGGCGGAAGCGCCGTCGGGAGCCAAGGCCAGTGCTAAATCGGGTTTGCCGCTGGCTTTGATGCCGGCGGTGCAGGCGGAAAAGAGAAATCCCTGAGGCGGATTCGTACTCACACGGTCAGCCTAACCAGCGGTTTTGGTATCTGCAAGTCGCGCACTCCGCTGTGTTTGGGAATCTCACCGCGATACATGGCAATCTCGTCGCACGCGTTGAACGCGGGACAATGCACGCAGTCTTTATAAATCTTGTCAGGCAGGTCGTCGCGTTTGGCCAGGCTGAATCCCATGTGGGCAAAAAACTCCGGAATGCGCGTAAACAGGCAGACGCAAGTGACCTCATGCCGTTCGGCCTCTTGAAGCAGCGCTTCCACCAGTTTGCGACCAGCGCCAATGCCTTTAGTGGAAGGCGTTACGGCGATGGAGCGAATTTCAGCCAGGTGCATGCCGTAAAGGTGCAACGCGCCGCACCCAACGATCCTGCCGTCCTCTTCTGCGACGACGAAGTCGCGCACATTTTCCCGCAATTCTGCCAGCGTCCGCGGCAACAGCGTGCCATTGCCTGAATAGGCGCGGATAATCGCGTGGATTTGTTCCACGTCCGGCAGTATTGCATTACGCGTGCGTACCATGCGCCTCCTGCATGGTGGCAAGTTTTTCCCGTGCTGCTTTAAGCGCCTGCTGCACCCGATGCGCCGCTGTCCCGCCGGGAACATCGTGGCAGGCCAGAACGTTTTCAACCGTGAGCTGCTCGTAAACGTCCGCATCAAATGCCGGGCTGAATTCGCGCAGTTCGTCCAACGATAGCTGCTCCAGTTCGCATTCCTGCAGTACACATTTCTGCACGGCCTTGGCTACGACCTCATGTGCTTGCCGGAACGGCACCCCGCGTCTTGCTAGATATGTAGCAGCGGCCATGGCATTCATAAACCCACTCTCGCAAGCGGACTTCATGCGCTCCTGGTTGAACTTCACCTGGCGCATAAATCCCGTGGCAACTTTCAAGCAATGTCCAGCAGTTGCAACGGCTTCAAACAGCGGCTCCTGCGTCTCCTGCATGTCTTTGTTGTAAGCCAGCGGCAAGCCTTTGATCGCCGTAACAAGGGCCACCTGATTGCCGATAATCCGTGCTGATTTTCCGCGGATTAACTCCAGCGCATCCGGGTTCTGCTTCTGCGGCATGGCGCTGCTGCCCGTCGAGTACGCCTCAGGCAACGTAATAAATCCATATTCCTGCGTGGCAAAAAGGATGAACTCTTCCGCCCAGCGGCTGAGATGAACGCCCAGCAAAGACAGCGTATTCACCAACTCCAGCGCAAAGTCGCGATCGCTGGTTGCATCCATGCTGTTGGCGGTTGGACGCGTGAATCCCAGCGCCCGGCTTACCAGCTCACGATCGAGCGGCAGCGTTGCTCCAGTCACCGCGCCCGAGCCCAACGGGCATTCGTTTGCGCGCTCACGGCAATCCAGCAGCCGTTCGCCGTCGCGGAAGAACATTTCAAAATAAGCCAGCAGCCAGTGCGACGTCAGCACCGGCTCAGCCCGCTGCAGATGCGTGTACGCGGGCATGACCATGGACTTGGCTTCGTTCGCCCGGTCCAGCATCGCTTCCAGCAGATCGCCCAGCAGGGAGCGCAAGTGGTCTACGGAATCCCGAGCGAATAGTCGTAGGTCGGTGGCAATTTGTTCATTGCGGCTGCGCCCGCTGTGCAGCTTCTTGCCGGTCTCTCCAATGAGCGCTACCAGCTTTTTCTCCACGAAGTGATGGACGTCTTCAGCTTCAGGATCGTCAAAGTAGCCGGCCTGCTGCTCGCTGGTTTTACCGATCTCTTCCAGTGCAGCAGCGATCAGGCCGAATTCAGCAGGCGTAACAATGCCCGCGGCTTTCAGAGCCTGCGCGTGCGCGCGGCTGGCCGCCAATTCGTAGCGCAGCAGTTTCTGGTCAAAGGGAAACGACCTCTGCCATTCTTCGAAATGCGGGTCCAGAGGCTGCCGGAACCGGCCTGACCACATCTTCACTTCGTGATCTCCTCCGCCCCAACACGCGAAAACCGCGCGTCTTGGGGGCCCTGTTTCTGTCTGAGCCGCGCCCGCGACCGTGCGGGCAGCCCTAAAATGCGGATGAAACCTTCCGCATCCTTTTGGTCATAGCTCTCGCTCATGGTGAACGACGAGAGGTCGGTACGATAGAGCGAGTATTCCGACTCGCGGCCGCTTATCGTCACGTTACCTTTGTAGAGTTTGAGCGTGACCGTGCCACTTACTTCCTTCTGCGTCTGGTCGACGAAAGCATCCAGCGCTTCGCGCAGCGGCGTGAACCAAAGCCCGTAATAGACGATCTCAGCGTACTTGAGCGCCATCAATTGCTTGTAATGCATGACTTCGCGCTCCAGGCAAAGCGCTTCCAACTCGCGATGCGCCGTCAGCAGCAGCGTGCCGCCGGGCGTTTCATAGCAGCCGCGTGACTTGATGCCAACAAAGCGGTTTTCCACCAGATCAATACGGCCAATCGCGTTGCGTCCGCCAATTTCGTTCAACAGTTCCACCAGGGGCAATGGTTCAAGCCTGAGTCCGTTCACGCTGATTGGTGTTCCTGCCTCAAAGCCGATCGTGACGGTTTCCTCGCGGTCAGGAGCTTGCTGCGGTGAGCGCGTGAGCTGCCAGGTGGATTCAAACGGTGCGTTGGCCGGATCCTCCAGTTCGCCGCCCTCATGGCTCAAGTGCCATATGTTGCGGTCGCGGCTGTGAATCTTCTCGCGGCTGGCCGTTACAGAGATGCCGCGGACTTCTGCGTAGTCCAGGCAGTCCTCGCGCGATTTCAATGTCCATTCCCGCCACGGCGCAATTACCTTCAAGTCCGGCGCCAGCGCCTGAAAAGCGTGTTCGAAACGTACCTGGTCATTGCCTTTGCCCGTGCAGCCATGCGCCAGCGCGGTGGCATTCTCTTTCAGCGCTACTTCTACCTGGTGCTTGGCGATCACCGGCCTTGCCAACGATGTTCCCAGAAGATACTTGTGCTCATACTCCGCGCCCGCGCGCAGTGCAGGGAACACGTAGTCGCGGAGAAATTCATCGCGCAGGTCTTTCACGATTACCTTGGCCGCGCCGGTCTTATGGGCCTTCTCCACTACGGCGTCAATATCCTCGCCCTGGCCCACATCGGCAATCATGGCGATCACGTCACAGTTATAGTTTTCCTTGAGCCAGGGAATGATGATTGAGGTATCGAGCCCCCCGGAATATGCCAGCACAACTTTCTCACGCATGATTGCTCCTTGTGGGCGAGGTGCGCATGCCGCTGCCCAGCAGTAAAAGTAAGATCGCTTTCTGTATGTGCATGCGGTTCTCCGCCTGGTCAAAAACAATCGATCTTGGCGAATCGATCACGCCCGCAGTTACTTCTTCTCCGCGATGCGCGGGCAGGCAATGCATAAAAACACCATGCGGCGCGGCGTGAGAGAACAGCTCTTCATTCACCTGGTAAGGCGCAAAGATCTTTGCACGCTTGGCCGCTTCTTTTTCCTGTCCCATGCTGGCCCACACGTCGGTGTAAATGGCGTTGGCGCCCGTGACTGCTTTCACCGCGTCATTGGTAATGTCGATAATGGCGCCAGTACCGCGCCCAATCTTTTTGGCGGCTGCCGTTACTTCGGGTAGAGGCTCGTAGCCTTTCGGGGTCGCCACGGAGATGCTGGTGCCCAGCGCCGCCGCTGCCAGCATGAGGGAATGCGCCACGTTATTGCCGTCGCCAACATACGCCAGATGCACCCTGCTCAGATCACCGAACTTTTCTTCCAGGGTGAAGAAGTCAGCAAAGGCCTGGCAAGGATGTTCAAAGTCGCTGAGCGCGTTGATCACGGGGATGCACGTATGCCGCGCCATTTCCACGATGGTCTTGTGCTCAAAGGTGCGCAGCACTACGGCATCCACCCAGCGCTCAACGTTGCGCGCGATGTCACACACCGGCTCACGCTCACCCAGCAGCGAGCGTGTCTGGTCCATAAACAGGGACGTGCCGCCCAGGCTGGCCATGCCGGCTTCAAAGGTCAGGCGCGTACGCAAGGAAGCTTTCTCAAAGAACAACACCAATTGCTTGCCGGCCAGCGCGCCGCGAAAGTCCGCGGGACGGTGCTTGATGATGTGCGTCAGCTCAAACATTGACTTTGTCTCTTCTGGAGAAAAGTCCTGGCAAGACACCAGATCACGGCAGAGCACAGGCTGCTCCACTGGCGCTTTCATGGCTGTGAGGTCGTACATTCTTGCTGGCATCATCTATTTGCTCCTCCCGGCTGTAGCCGCTGTTTTTGTGCTTTGTGCCAATACCCGATTGAGTTGCTGCACGGCTGTATCGATGTGGTGCTTCTTGATGATGAACGGCGGCAGGAACCGTATGACAGTTTCGTCCGTGCGGTTCACGATCGTGCCCAACTTCAGCATTTGTTGAAACACTTGTTTGGCTGAATCAGCGGAATCAAGTTCCATGCCGATCATCAGCCCCTGGCCGCGCACCTCAATAATGGCAGAATGCTTTTTCTGCAATTTCTGCAGGTGCTCCATGAAGTAATCGCCGACCTTACGCACGTGCTTGAGCATTTTTTCTTTTTCCAACACCGCAATGAGTTGCAGAGCCACGGCGCAGGCCAGTGGGCCACCGCCGAAAGTTGTGCCATGCATGCCGGGGTGTATGCATGCAGAGACTTTTTCAGTCGCCAGCAGGGCGCCCAGCGGCAGGCCACCGGCTATCGGCTTGGCGACTGTTACCAGATCAGGCTGGATGTTGTAATTCTGGTAGGCGAACCATCGGCCGGTGCGTCCCATGCCGCTCTGGATTTCATCGGCGATCAGCAGCGCGTTGTGTTTGCGGGCAAGCTTGTGCGCGGCATCGGCAAATGCCTGGCTCACGGGACGGATACCGCCTTCGCCTTGCACAAATTCAAATCCAATGGCGCAGACGGTGGAATCAAATTTGCTTTCAAGATCGGCAACGTCATTGAAGCGGACGAACTCCACTCCCGGTACAACCGGCGCGAAGGGCGCGCGATATTTTTCCTTGTGCGTTGTGGCCAGAGCGCCGAACGTTCGTCCGTGGAAGGCATGTTCCAGTGCCAGAATCCGCCACTTTGGTTCTTTACCTTCGGCACAATTGGCCTTGGCATAAGCGCGTGCGAGTTTCAGCGCGCCTTCCCAGGCTTCAGTGCCGCTGTTGGTGAAAAAGGCGCGGTCCATGCCAGAGATCTTCGTCAGGGCTGCAGCCAGCCGACCCTGATACTCGTGGTAAAACAGATTGGAAGTGTGTACCAGCAGCTTTGCCTGCTTCACAATCGTTTTGGTAAGCGCCGGATGCGCGTAACCCAGCGCGTTCACGCCAATGCCGCTCAGCAGGTCAAGGTACTTGCGGCCCTTGTTGTCATACAAGTAGACGCCGCGGCCTTTATGCAGTAGCACGGGGTAGCGGTCGTATGTGGAGACCAGCAGTTTAGATTCCAGTTTGCTCACCTGCTCCAGGTTCACGCGACCAGCACCTCCGTCCCCGATTCAATCTTTGCGAAATAAAATTCCGGCAGCACTTCCACTTCCGCTGCGGGCAATATGCGCACGCGATTCACGCCGTGCATCAGTGCGTCCTTGCAGGCTTGCAGCTTGGGCAGCATGCCACCGGCGATAACAGCACTCTGGGTCAATGCAGCCGCTGTCCCAAGATCGAGCCAGCGAATCACCAGCCCATCAGCGTCTTTTACGCCCGGAACATCGGTAAGAAAGATCAATGCGTTGGCATGGCAAGCCACGGCGCAGGCGGATGCCATCTGGTCCGCGTTGATGTTGTAATACTGGCCGTCACTACCCAGAGCAACGCTTGAAATCACTGGAATGCAGCCCTGCTGCCAGATCGTCTCAATCCAGCGCGGATCGACAGAGGATATCTCGCCGACAAAGCCAAGATCGTGGCCGTTGGTCATCTTCTTGCGCGCGCGGAATGCGTGGCCATCGCCGCCGCAAAGCCCCATGGCGGACTGGCCTACGCTGCCCAGCGCCGCGACAAGTTTTTTATTCATGTGGCCGGCAAGGACCATTACGGCGAAGTCGCGGGTTTCGGCATCGGTGACGCGGAGACCGTCAATGAATTCACTCTGCTTGCCCATCTGGGCCAGCATGCGTGTAAGAGCAGCACCGCCGCCGTGGACCACGGCGACCTGATGTTCTGCGGCCAGTTGTTTCACGGCCAGCACCGCGCGTTGCAAGAGCGCGGCATCTTCCAGAGTGGCGCCGCCGAGCTTGACCACGATCTTCATCTCAGGCCCTCCTCTTCATTCCAGCCAAACATGACGTTCATGTTCTGTACTGCTTGTCCCGCCGCGCCTTTCACCAGATTGTCGAGACAGGAGACGATCACCAGCCGCTTGCCGTCCGGCGCCAGCGTGAAACCAACGTCGCAGTAATTGGTATGCAGCGAATATTGAATCTGCGGCAGCTTGCCGGCAGGGAAGACGCGCACAAAGGCCGAGTCGGCATATAACATCTTCATGCAGGCTTCCACGGCCTCAGCGGTCATTACGGAGTTCAGGCGGACATAGATCGTCGACAAAATCCCCCGCGGAATCGGCAGCAGATGCGGGGTGAAGATGAGCTGTTCCGGCAATATGCCAAGCTGCTCCAGAATCTCGCCGGTGTGCCGATGATTGAATACCGAGTAGGCGGAAAGGTTCTCCGCCACTTCAACGAAATGGGTTTTCTGCGTGGGCTGCTTGCCTGCGCCCGATACGCCGGACTTGGAATCGCAAACGATCCCATGATTCAAGTCGACAAGACCGGCGCGGACAAGCGGCGCGAGCGCCAGGATGATCGAAGTGGCATAGCAGCCGGCATTGGCCACCAGCGCAGCCTCTTTCAACTCGCTGCGATGCAATTCGGGGATTCCATACACGGCCTGCGCCATGACTTTGTCGACGGCTGCGGGATTCTCGTCTTTGAAGTCATAAATTGCACGATACTCAGGGGTCTCCAGCCGCCATGCGCCGCTGAGGTCGATCACGTGAACGCCCTGCGCCACGGCTTCCGGCACCCACTCACGCGAAACTTCGTGCGGCGTGGCCAGAAATAGCACGTTCACGCCTTTAGCGCGCAGAGTCTCCCAGCGAAATGGTTCCAGCGGATATCCGCCATTGCCGCTGACGTGGGGATAGAGCTCGTCGAGCTTGGCCATTGCTCCAGCTTCTCCGTTGCGGGTGAAGAGCACGGGTTTTTTAGCGTAAGGATGGCGGGCAAGAAGGCGCGCCAATTCAAAACCGGCATAGCCGGTTGCACCAACAACCGCGGGCTGGATTGTTTGCGGCATTAGGCGCGCATGTCCTCAAGGCGCGTCTGTAACTTCTTTGCACTTTTATTGTCGGGCGTAATAATCAACACGGTATCGTCGCCCGCAACTGTTCCAACAACTTCGTCCCAGCCTTCGGAATCCACGCCCAGCGCGACTGGCTGGGCAGCGCCAGAGACGGTCTTAATCACCAGCAGATTTTGCGCACGCCGCACTTCCACCACAAATTCCCGCACCACGCGGGAAACAGCAGGCGTGGGATCAGGGCCAGCATCGCCATTGGGCAGCGTGTAGCCTTCGGGTGTCCGTACCAGCCGCAGCTCATTGATGTCGCGAGAAAGCGTGGCTTGCGTCACAGGGAAGCCTCTGCGCGCAAGCACCTTCACCAGTTCCTGCTGGTTCGGCAGCGGGCCCTCATGCACGAGTTCGACAATCAATTGCTGTCTGGCCAATTTCGTCATACGAATAATTATGCAGTGATATGTATAAATATGCATCATGAAATGCAAACGTGTCAACAGAAAAAATTGGCGGGAAAGTTGCGGGAGGCAAAAGGACTTAACCACAAAAGACACGAAGGACACAAAGGAGATCGGGTGATCCGGTGATCGCCGTGATCGGAGAACACCAACTTAACGCAGATTCACGCGGATGAACGCGGATCAGGAAATCGGAAACCCTTTTAACCACAAAGGACACGAAGGAACACAGAGGAGATCGGGTGATCGAAAATCATCTTTAATCGCAGATGAAAACCGAAAACACTTAGCCACAAAGGGCACTAAAACACAAAGGTGATATGAAGCGTGGCGGCAGCCGGAGATGCATGCCGCCGTGCTTCACTCCAGCAGGATTGTTTCTGCTGGAATCCCTTCGTGTTCCTTTGTGTCCTCAGTGGCTATGGCGATTACTTAATCAGTTCATCGAGCAACTTCTCTGCCTGCTGGTGCAAGTCGGGCGGCGCGCCATACATCACGCTGGCGGTCTTGCCGGATTTATCGAACAGGAACATGGTTGGAACAGCGGTGATGTCGCCGAAGGCCTGCGCCGTGGCCGCATCGGTAATGGCCCAGTGCAGGTCTGGGCTGAGCGCATTCACGGTTTCCCGGACTTTGTCTTCAGGCGACTCAACCGCAAATGCGAGAATGGCCACGTTATCGCCATATTTCTTTTTGAGGTCACCCAGCCATTCGAGTGTTGAGCGGCACGGCGGACACCACGTGGCCCAAAACTCCACCAACACCACGCGTCCTGCTGCCTGCTCAGCCGTGAGAGGCTTGCCGGCGAGGTCGGTCAGCGTGAACCTGGGCAGGGAAGCGATAGCGGCCATGCTCGCGCTCGTCCCTGCATGCTCACGGCTGACGACATCTTTTTTGCCTGCCAGAATCAGGTCAATCATCCGCGTGAGATCGTTCTTGAATTTCGCCTGGTTGTCCGCATTGCGCCACGGCGCGTAACGGCCTGTGCCGTCTTTTTCGCCAAAGTAGCCAAAGTCGCGCGGCGCGGCGATCAAGACATCATCCAGAAATATGGCGGGGTAGCCCTTCACCCCAAAACGTTCGGCAAGTTTGGAATCACCAAAGTTTTCGCTTACAAACGTAACTTTTCCGGCGTACTTTGCTGCAACTTCCTGGGCCAGCAAACTTGCTGGGTCAGAAATGTTTCAAGTGTAGGGCCAGCGGACCAGAGTGAGCGTGGCGGTCCTGGCCGCTTTTTGTTGCAGTGGGGCCGCGGGCTTGAGCGCCGCGTAATATGCAGGAAGCACCTGCTCCAGAATGACTCGGGTACTCCGCCACTCATCGGAACTGGGGGCAGCGCCCTCAGGCTTATTCAGCCAGCCGTTCGCTTTCTCAAGAAAGATCTGGGCGATCGAGTCGTCGCGCCTGGAAGTAGAAACTTTCTTCAGTTCCTCCGCCACCTGGCTGCGTAGCGCAGACTGTTTGGCATCGTCAGGGACTAGAGGATCGAGCATGCCATAGTGCCGCGTCGCTTCAAGATATTGGTAAAGCGCGCCAGCATAGGCCCTGGACGAATCCAGTTCGCGCGCGAACTTAAGCGTAGCGTTAAGATTGATAAAGCGCGGATGCATATCAATGGAACGCGGCGGCTGGAAAGCGGCGTTTGTCTTTTCCTGAAGCGCCTCCAACTCAGGCAGCACGGAACGCAGTGGAAATGGAGCGCCCTTACGCGCAATGCTCAGACCGTAGAGAAAAGTGGCGTATGCTGCTTCTCCTTTCGCCTCGCCCATATACGCCAGGCCATCTTGCGGCTTGGTGGATGTGGCAAACCCGCGGCTGCCTTCCAGCAAAGGAATCGTCCGGCCTTGCGCAGATTCTGAGAGTGCGCGGACCGCCGCAGGGAATCGTTCCCAATCCCGCTGGCGCGCTTGTTTATCCAGCGCCGCATATTCCAAGCTGGCTTTGCCCCATTCGGCTTCAAAGGCCGGCAAGTTGTCCTTGATGGCGTCAGCTTTCGCTTCAATTGTTCTTACGGCCTGGAAGTAGTCTTCAGCCTGGCCCAAATTTTCCAAGCTTAGATACAAGTGGCCGGCGGACCGAGCGGAGTCGGCGTCCTTGAGACGCTGCTCAATGCCTTTACCAAGATCGACGAGATCAGGGCTTTGGATGGGCTGCGCTTTTAAGGATTGCTGCAAGCGCTCAATCTCAGCTTTGGTCTGCGCAGCAGCGTCCTGAGCATACGCTTTGGTATTCGCGATGAAAAAAAGGCCGGCGAAAGACAAGGCCATGAGGCGTACCAGAGAACCATGCTTTGTGGTCACGTGATCTCCTGAAGAGGAAAGTGCGCGCAGTAAGTCTATTGACTGTGGTTCCCTCAAGAACGTGAGCCAGAGTGGGACGGGTGCGCTTCTGGTGGTGACGAAGAGACTATTTTTGCCGAAGTTTCCAGCTTTTTCGAATCACTGCCTGCGTATTCCCGGTGATGATGTTTCCTTGGATTACCGCCGAGCCGCCCTCAATCTCAATGCCGATGCCGCAGACGGCACGGTTTCCTGTAATCACGTTGCCCGCAATGGTGGCGGAAGCATTGAGGATTACCATGCCTCCTCCGGTTGCAAAGAATGGAATCGTGTTTCCGGGTACTCCGTTGCCGTGATCTCAAGAGCCTTAGACGATTTCTGCTGCGCTCTGTCAGTTTTGCCAGCTAAACAACCATCAAAATCGGGGCTAGCTTGAAATAAGCGATGCAACCGCCCTCCCTCTTTAGATTTCCTGAGCCATTATGGCCGGCTCTTCCGACGCAAGCAGCAGAAATGAGAAATGAAGATACAGGTGCTTTATGTTTATGAGACTCTCCCCGCTCAGCCCTTTCAGCGATCCTTCTTCATCAAACCAGGCCCCGAATGGCGCCACGCCACATTTGGGGTTCTATGCATTACTCGCACTGGCGATCTTCGTTGGCGGCTGTGCAATCGGCAACACCAGAAAAGACGCCGCGGTTAAATCCGCGAAAAATGTCCAATCGTCCGCGGCTGAACTGAGCGCGCGCAACCAGTCGCTGCTGGGCATTTACTCCGCGGAGATTGAGTCGGCAGCTGACAAGATCATGTTTGCAACGCCTTCTACGGCTGGCCGCCGGCAGGCGCTGGCATGGAAGGCGGAAGCGATCCCGATTCTGCAGAATACGATGTTGAAGACTGATCCGGTTGCCGCGATCGTGGATACATGGGCATTTATTTATCAGATGAAGAATTACTTCCAACAACCGGCAGTACGGACACAACTTGGGCAGCTCCAGCCTATCGCGGCCGAAACCATCAGTCGGATGGATGAGCAAATGGAGCAACTGATCAGGGCCGCGGCTCCCACAGCCAACATCGCAGACCTGCGCAAGAAAACGGAATCCTGGGCTGCGGCGCATCCCATCCAGAAGGGCCTGCCTGGCCGGGAATCCATGGATGCGGAATTGATCCACCGCGTCGGCCAATCTGACCTGGGAGTTGTCGCCTCCGTCCGCGCGTTGGAGGAAGGCATGGGCGACCTCACCGCTCGCCTCGATGCCTATAACGTCTATGCTCCTAAACAGGCCCGCTGGCAGGCCGAGCTCCTGTTGAGTGACCTGGCGCAGGATCCGCACGTTACAACGGCGGCGTCCAATCTTGGAGCCATCACGAGCGCGGCAGGAAAGGCATCGGACAGCATCGAGCGCATGCCGGAGTATATGCAGCAAGCGCGAGCGGCAGTGCTGTCGGATGTTCAAGGCCAGCGTTTGGCGACACAGGACTTCCTGGACCAGGAGCGCACGTTGACATTAGCCGCGTTGCGACAGGAAAGAATTGCCACCGTTGCCGCCCTGAACGATCAACGCCTGGGAGCAACCTCAGACCTTCGTGGCGAACGCCAGATCGTGCTTGAGGCTCTGCACAATGAACAGATCGAGGCGATGAATAGCATTCGCGGGATGAGCGAGGCGACAATAAAAGAGATGGATAACCGTGGCCGCGTATTGATCGATCATTTCTTCCTGCGTGCTCTTGAACTCTTACTACTCACTCTGGCCCTGTTGGCGCTTGGTGCATGGTTGCTGTTGCGGATGTTTACCCGGAGTGCGGGCCGCGGCGGAGAAAGGGTACTTTACCGGGCTGCGTGACATGAATCCCGATGCACACTCACTTGGCCATGCGGACATTGAACTATGTCAGGCAGAGGGTCGCAAAAGACATGACCTGTGCTGGTGAACTACTTCGCGCGTGAATTGCCGGCGAGGTGGCGCTATGATGAATTCACATCGGGCACAATGAGAAAGTTGCGCTCATTTGCGTGGCGTCCGCCCCAGGGCGGTGCGAAAACAAGCTCTTTGAAAACTTGATGGTTAAAGCAAAAGGTTCTTCACTGAAAAACCCTCAACCACAAAGGGCACGAAGGAACACAAAGGGAAAGCTCTTAACTCTACGCCAATTGAGGCGGAATCTCTCAAGTGCACGCCAATCTGGAATGCCTTGGGATACCCCGGCTGAAACCTACGCCAATCTGGGATGGGCATGGGAGGGGGAGGGGGGACCTAGATCGGGTGATCTGGTGATCGGGTGATCGGAAGAGCAAAACCCCACCACTGATTAAACACTGATGACAGTCAACGGAACCGGGGTTGAAGTGGGTATTCCCGGGGTTGAATCGTATAAGCCTTTTAGGATCATAGTTGACGGTAGGGGGGAGGGGGACCTAGATCGGGTGATCCGGTGATCGGGACATCGGGTGATCGGAAGAGCAAAACTTCACCACTGATTAACACTGATGACAGCGATCGGAACCGGGGTTGAGTGGGTATTCCCGGGGATTCAGGTCCGGTTTAGCCTGCGGGTTCCATCACAATAGGCATGGTAGGTGTCTGGCTTCCGCCTGAGGGCTCAACGGTAACGGCAAAACCTTTTGCCTCAATGCCGTTGGATTTCAGCTTATGGAAGATCATGCCATTGCCCTTGCCATCTGGTTTGAACCAGCCAGCCGCCATGGGCGCGCTGCCATCGGCGGGAAGCAGCCAGAGTTCATAAATTTTGTTTTCCGGCAAGGCTGGTGTATTGCTCGCCAACAGGAAGAGCGATCCCTTTTGCCGCGAATAAATCATTTTCATCTGGGGCTGTGGCGGCGTCTTCTTGCTGACAAGCGTAAGCGGCCATGCGTCTGAAGCGTGAAGAAGGTCATGAACCATCTTGGCTTCCGCCAGCTCCGAGTTTGTCCGAGCCAATTCAGTCTGTATCTGCTCCATCTGCGCCTGGGTGTGGCGTAACGCGCGGCGGGTATTGCGAAGATCGCGCCACAACAAAATGCTGAAGACCGCAAGCAGCAGCATGACCATGACCGGCGCGAAAGTGAACCAGCGCGGACGCAAACGCCCTACCGCATAAGGCTTCGACGTTCTGCGTTCCATGCGCGGCTCGGCGGCAACGGCGCTTAGCAATCGATCACGCGAGCGCGCCGGGGGCTGCGGACCAGTGACGGAAAGTGCAAGCAATGCCGTATCGGCGCGCAACGCTTCCAGTTCGCGACGGCAATCACCGCACGTGCCCAGGTGGCTTTCCAGCGCCGCCAGGTCCTGCGGATTGTCGAGCGCGCCCATGGCATACAAGGCCAGCGTTTCAGCGAATTGTGGATGCGCGTTCATGCCAATACTTTTCTCAAGGCCAGCAGGCCAGTACGGATGCGGGTCTTGACCGTTCCCAGCGGATCACCGGTTTTGCCGGCAATTTCCGAATGCGTCATGCCTTCAAAAAATGCCATCTCCAGCGCCTTACGCTGGTCTTGCGGCAGTTCACCCAACACGCCGCGGATTTTATCTACCACAAGTTTCTGGGAAGCCTCATCTTCCAGATTGACTCCGGTGGAGATGGGCATTTCGTCGATATCCTCTTCCGGGGGGCGTTTTCGCAGGAAGTCAATAGCGCGGTTGCGCGCGATTACGGCCAGCCACGGCGCAAGGCGTCCGCGATCAGCATTAAAAGCCTGAGGGTTGCGCCACAGTTGGAGAAACACTTCCTGCACCACGTCCTCAGCCGCGGCGGTACTTGCGAGCACACGGAGCGCAACCCCATACACCACTCCGGCATAGCGGTCATAAAGATCGGCCATGGCGCTCTGATCTCCCGCGCGAATGCGGGCGATCAAGGCCGCGTCGTCCTTATGGTTTGGCGCTTGCGTGCCGCTCACGCGCATTCTCTCGCTTTCATAGGAGTACGAATTCTGAAGCCGATTGGATTGCATTCTGGCCCTGGAAGTTGCCGTTGGGGCCGCAATCCCATCGTAACAAATCTGTTTTTGCGGGGCGAGGGATGTTAGTATCCTCCGCATGCGCACCAGAACCGCTGTTCTTTTATTGGCCCTTTTATCGTTTTACTCGATTGCCGTCTTCGCGGATTCAGCCGATTTTACCGTGAAGAAAATCGGCGAGGGCGTTTATGCGGCCATTGGCGCTGATGGCGGAAAAGCCGGCAGCAATGCCGGATTTATTATCGGCAACAATGGCGTGTTGGTGGTGGATACGTTTGAAGACGTAGCTCCGGCTAAGGACCTGCTGGCGGAAATCCGCAAGATCACGAACCTGCCGATTCGATTTGTGGTGAACACGCATTACCACCTGGACCACACGGGCGGAAACGCTGTGTTTGCGCAGGCAGGCGCGACGATTCTGGCGCAACGCAATTTGCGCGGCTGGCTGCGGACGGAGAATCTGAAATTTTTCGGCCCTAATCCCAAGCCGGAACAAAAGGCCATGGTTGAAGCTTTGGTGTTGCCGGACGAGGTTTACAGTGACGCCGTGGATATTTATCTGGGCACACGGCAGATTCAAGTGCGCTACATGCTGGGCCATACCGGCGGCGACTCCGTTGTCACCGTGCCGGATGCTGACGTGGTTTTTGCCGGTGACCTGGTCTGGCAGAAGCATTTGCCCAACCTGATAGACGCAACTACCAGCGATTGGGTGAAAACGCTGGAGAAGTTGCTGGCCGACCATCCTGCCGGAACGTTTGTTTCCGGGCATGGCGATGTTGCCACCGTGGCCGATGTCCGCGATTTCCACGGTTATCTTGTGATGCTGCGGGATGCCGTGGCAAAGGCACAAGCGGCAGGGAAGACCGACCAGGCGCTGGTGGATGCGGTGCTGCCGCAGTTGCAGGAAAAGTATGGCAAAGATTGTCCGGCTGCATCACCAGATAAGAAGCCAGCGGCTCCCACTGCAAACTGCTGGGGATTTTTTGTGCCGTTTTCCAAGCGGAACATTATGCAGACTGGGGCTGAACTGGCAGGGACCAAGAAAGTACCGCAGCCGGCGGCGGATAACACCATGCTTGCAAAATAAGGGTAACGTCGATGATCATCTGCCGCCAAGAGAAACATCTCGCTGTCGCAACCAGCGCTTTCTTCCTCAGTCTTTTCATCGGCTGCGCTGCGCGGACGGCGCTTGCCCAGACGCCCGCTCCACCCGCTGCGCGGCAGGACAACGTGAAGGAGACGATCCACGGCGTGGAGATCGTGGACCCTTATCGCTGGCTGGAAGACCAGGACAGTGAGGAGACGCGGAAATGGGAGGCCGCGGAGAATGCTTACACGCATTCGCTTCTTGATGGCTTGACCATGCGCCAGGCAGCGTACAAACGGCTCATGGAGATGTTCCACCATGACACGATGGGCGCTCCGGCCGAGGAAGGCGGCTATTATTTTTTCACCAAGAAAGGCGCAGACCAGGACCTGCCGAGCATTTACCGCCGCAAGGGTCCAAATGGGCCGGACGAACTGCTGATTGATCCACTCCCGATGAGCCCGGACCATACCACCAGCGTAGGCATTCAAGACATTGCCACGGGTGGAAGCCTGATGCTCTATTCCGTGCGACACGGCGGAGAAGATGAGATTGAGCTGCACATCATGGACTTGAAGACTCACCATGATCTGCCCGATATCCTGCCGCGGGCGCTGTACCTGGGCGCATCATGGAAGAAGGACCTGAGCGGCTTCTACTACTCGCTGGGCAGGCGCGACCTAGGAAAACGAATTTACTATCACGCTCTTGGATCCGACCCGGCGAAAGACACGCTGGTGTTCGGCGAAGGCTACGGACCTGACACCTGGATCTCTCCTCAGGTTTCCCGCGACGGACGGTATCTGCTCATCCGTGTGCAGGCGGGCTGGGCAAAGAATGACCTGTTCATCCAGAACCTTGCGAAGAATGGCGCGGTGCAGCCGCTCATCACGGGACTTGATGGCCACTTCAACCCGCAGTTTGTGGGCGATTCTCTGATTGTGGAGACGGATTGGCAGTCGCCGCGGAAACGCATTATCAAGATCGACCTGCGCGATCCGAAGCCCGAAAAATGGAAGGAACTTGTTCCCACCACTGACGACGCTATTCAAAGTTTCAGCGTTATTGGCAGCAAACTGTTTGTTACCTACCTGCACAACGTTACGTCGCGCATTGCGATTTTCTCGCTCCAGGGCAAGCCTCTGGGCGAGGTGGCCTTGCCGTCATCCGGCTCGGCCAGCATCTTCGGCCGCCTGGAGAGCGATGAAGGCATTCTCTTTTTTTCGTCATACACCACGCCGCAGTCCATCTATCGTTACGCGGCTTCCACAGGGAAGCGTGAACTATGGTTCCGTGATCCCATACCTTTCAAGTCAGATGACTACGAAATGGAGCAGGTCTGGTACGCATCAAAGGACGGCACGCGCGTCCCGATGTTCCTGGTGCATCGCAAAGGCCTGAAGCCTGACGGCAAAACGCCGACCATCCTTTACGGCTACGGCGGTTTCAATGTAAGCCTTACGCCCAACTTCAACAACACTGCCGCCTGGTGGGTGGAGCAAGGTGGCATTTACGCTGTAGCCAACCTGCGTGGCGGGTCAGAATTTGGCGAAGCCTGGCACAAGGCCGGTATGCTGGAAAAGAAACAGAATGTCTTTGACGATTTCATTGGCGCGGCGGAATGGCTGATCGCCAACAAATACACCAAGCCGGAAAAGCTGGCAATTTGGGGCGGAAGCAATGGCGGACTTCTGATGGGCTCCGTTACCACGCAACGGCCAGAGCTGTTCCGCGCCGTCATCTGCGATCATCCCGATCTCGATATGGTGCGTTATTACAAATTCACCAAAAACAACAATCCGCCGGCACTGCTGGAGTACGGAAACGCCGCCGATCCCTCGCAGTTCAAGTTTCTCTACGCCTATTCGCCGTATCAGCATGTGAAAGAGGGAACAAAGTATCCGGCATTCATGCTTACGAGCGGCGATGCGGATACTCGGGTGCCGCCGGAGCAGGCGCGCAAAATGGCCGCGCGCATGCAAGCCGCCACGGCATCAGGACGGCCCGTGTTTTTGCTCTATGACAACAAGGCCGGCCATTCCGGTGGGCGGCCCTTTAGCCAGATTGTGGATGAACTCTCCCTAAAAATGGCTTTTCTTTCCTGGCAGGTGGGATTGAACGATCCAGGCCAAAATTAGTTGTTCTACTTGGCGGTTGAGAAGAGGCGGTAAAAGTTCTCCGCTGTATGCTTGCCGATCTCTTCCTTGCTCAGACCGCGCAGCTGGCCGATGGCTTCCGCTGTGTGCACCACAAAGCTCGGCTCATTCCGTTTGCCGCGATGTGGCACCGGCGCGAGATAAGGTGAGTCTGTTTCTATCAGCATGCGGTTGAGCGGGACTTGTTTTGCGGCTTCGCGGATATTTTCCGCCTTGGGAAAGCTGACGTTTCCGGCAAAAGAAATATAGAAGCCAATATCCAGCGCGGCTTGCGCATGCTTCCATTCTCCGGTAAAGCAATGGAGAATTCCCGGCAGGCCGCTTGGCGCCCAGTGGTCGCCCAACATCTGCAAAGTGTCGTCCCACGCGTTTTCACTGTTGTTGCTGGGGCGGCAATGGATGATGATGGGCAGTCTGGCGGCAGCGGCCAGTTCCATCTGTCGGCGAAAAACTTCTTTCTGTACGTCGCGCGGTGAGTGGTCATAGAAATAGTCCAGGCCAATTTCGCCCCAGGCAATCAGCTTTGGATGTTTTGCCAGCTGCTCCATTTCGGCATAGTCGGCATCTGTGGCTACGCTGGCTTCATGCGGATGCAGACCGGTACTGGCGAAAATCCAGTCATGCTGCTCGGCGATCTTTAGCGCGCAGTCGTATGTTCCCGGCCCTGTGCCGCTGCCGATGGCAAGAATGCGCTCCAGTCCGGCTTCACGTGCGCGCGTGAGCATCTCTGCGCGATCAGAATCGAATTTGTGGCCTTCAACGTGGGCGTGAGAGTCGATGTACATGGTCTGGTTCCCAAAAGTGAACTGAATTCATCATGCCATAACCGCAACAGACAAAGCATATTTGCATAGAGGCGTAGAATCGGGGCCATGTAAAACATAAATCCGGGGGCCATAGAAAGGAGACAAGTATGGCCAGCAGAAACATTATTTGGTGCCAAACATCGGATGCGAGCGTGTTTGCCAAGGTGCAGGGCAAGAAATACACGCATGTAATCATCTCTGCACTTCACATGCACTGCGACGGTGGAAACTATGTGATGTACTTAAATGACACGCCCGTTGGGCAAATTAACCCTGCGTTCTGGAGAGTTGTCACAACGTTGCGTACAGCGGGAGTCACAGTCACTGGATTGCTGGCAGGCGCCGGCAATGGCACATGGGACTGCATCCAAAAGAATCCGCCGAAAGCGATGGCGGCTTTAAAAGTTCTAACGGATGCTCCTTATTACTTGCAGGGCTTTGATCTGGATTTTGAAACTCCGCCTATCTACGATCCCAAATTACTGGCCAGTTATACGAACCTTGTTGCAGGGATACGTCCTGGCCTGGTGATCACACATGCTCCCATTCCAGGCATGTTGAGCGCCTATGACGCATCTTTTTGGCAAAGCGCGGGAGCCAATCTGGCGTGGCTCAATGTGCAATGGTATGGAGATGGAACCCTGGTCCAGGACTATGAGAATTTTGTTTCTGGCCAGACTTCAGGAACTCCAGTGGATCCGTCCAAAGTGGTAGCTGGTGCAACAGTTGTGACGCAGCCGGGCGTCGGCTATACCGATCTTTGCCAGTTGATGACCATGGTGAACACCATTCAAAAGAAGCCCGGGATCGGACAAAAATTCGGTGGCGTGGCAGGATGGGAGTTTACTCAAACAATTGGCAGCCCGAACCCCAAAGTTTCCAACTGGGATATATGCATTGCGGCGGCCTTGCAGGGCCAAACCAAGTGTGTAGCTTGTCCATAATTGTTGTCGAGCCAAAACTAACCGGGCGTTATTCACGCCCGGTTGTCTGCAAATTAGAGTAAAAATGGACGCGGCAAATCATTCCTGAGGAAAAAATATGACAGTTTCGCGTAGAGACTTTATTAAGACCGGAGTGGGAAGCGCATGCACGTTAGCGGCGGGCGCAACAGGGCTTCATGCTCAGACTGCTCAGCCCAGTCCTGCTCAGGGAGCAGCGCCGACAAATGCTGTCCCCGCTGACCGAATGCCACCCATCCCCGCGGACAAACTCACGCCGGAGCAGAAGAAGGCTTCCGATGACTTTGCCGCGGAACGCAAGACTCCTGTGTTCGGTCCGTTTGTGCCGCTGTTGCGCAGTCCGGAGGTCATGCTGCGCGCCAGGTCCATGGGCGATTACCTGCGTTACAAGAGCGTGCTGCCAGCGGCGCTGAATGAATTTGCCATTCTGATTACGGCCCGCCATTGGACGCAGGCGTACGAGTGGGCTCTGCATGAGCCCATCGCCGTAAAGGCCGGACTAAAAGCGGAGATTACGCAGGCCCTTGCTGAAGGCCGCCGTCCGCAGGGCATGTCCCCTGATGAAGAAATGATCTATGAGTTCTGCACTGAGTTGCATCAGAACCAGAGCGTGAGCGACGCCACGTATGCGCGCTTGCAGGCAAAGTTTGGCGAACAGGGAATCATCGACTTGATTGGAGTGAATGGCTATTACACCTTTCTGGCGATGGTTTTGAACGGGACCCGCACTGCCGTTCCCAAGACGACAGCGCCGCCGTTGCCGGCTTTTCCGCACTGAGTGGCTAGTGCTGGGTTTGAGTTGAGCAAATTGAGGCACACAAAGGGTCAACAACTAATTTTGCGGCCTTCAACGTGCGCGTGAGAATCGATGTACAGGTTGCTCTTCCCCTTGGAGGCAACCCGGCTATCAATGGATAGGCGGTTTCAAAAACAGATTATCGAAGGGCGAGCTAATGAAGCTGGCAAGCTTTTTAAGATGGCAAAATTGGGCGCTCCTTGGGCTCAATCTCGCTGTTGAGTTTATTGTCCTGTTCTTGTCGATCAAGAGACGCTTCTTTAAAGAATTGTTCATGCTTACGATATTGGCTGGATACTTTGTTTTGATTGATACCGCTTTTATCGTGCTGGCCCTCGTTGTGAACGTCGATTCGTTCTCAGGCAAGCTCTACTACTCAAGAATCAGCTGGGATTTCTATTGGCTGTCTCAGGTCGCGGCCAGTCTCTTGATTCTCTTGCTGAGCGTTCAAATCTCTATTGACACCCTGAAGCTCAACTATGTTACGGCCCTTTGGGGAATGATTTTAGCTACGTTATTCATCGTGTCTGCTGGCATCTTGGTTCCAGGGCTTGTGTTAGGCAACATGCTCATGCTGGTGTCAATTGGTGATGTTCTTGCAGGATTGGCTCTGCTTATTGTTGGAGCTCTGCCAAGTACCCAATGGCCTCGAGGTTATCCATTGGTGGTAGCAGGAATAGCGCTCTCTGTGACGCTCCATGCCCTGTGCTCAATTGGAAGCCTATACTGGCACACACTCACGCCACTATTTAATATCGGTGCGCCGGTTTCCTCACTGCTGGGGATGATTATTTTTGCCTTGGCTGTTTATCGTCATGGAGAACAAAGTCCAGCCCCAGGCACGTGAAATCACTTTAGTTTTGCCCCCACCGGCACGTCTTCCAGGAATCCTGCCAGTACCGGTTTGCCATCTTCGCCGACAGAAGCTGCCACAATCATGCCGTTTGATTCCAGTCCGCGCAGTTTGCGCGGCTGAAGGTTGGCCACGATCACTACTTTGCGTCCAATGAGGTCTTCCGGCTTGTAAGCCAGTGCGATTCCAGCGACCAACTGCCGCACTTCGGTTCCTATGTCGACTTCGAGCCGCAGAAGCTTGTCCGCGCCTTTTACTTTTTCTGCGGCTTTCACCTGGCCAACGCGAAGCTCCACTTTCATGAAGTCATCGATGGAGATTTTTCCATCGGCTACGGTGGCTGCGGCCTGAGCGGGCGGCGCGGTTTTTGGCGCAGGCGATGCATCAGTCGGACCGTGCGCGGCTTGAGTTGCGGGCTGTCCCGCGCGAGCGCCTTCTCCTGCAGGCGCGGGAGCTGCTGCAGTGCCATTTGTTGATGATGAAGTAGTGGAGGCAGCCTGGGCTGCGCGCTCCTGTTCCATCTGTTGCATCCTCTCGATTGAAGTTTTGTCGGCGCGCGGAAACACCGGTTCCACTTTGCCGAGTTTGCCACCGAGCGGAAGCTGCGCCCACTTGAGTTCAGCCAGGTTGAACTTGCTGATCTCACCCAGACCAAGCTGGGTCCAGATTTTTGCCGTGGATTCCGGCAGCACCGGATGCGCCAGTGCGGTGACAATGCGCAACGCCTCTGCTGCCGTATAAAGGATGGTGGCCAGGCGCGATTTGTTCTCCTCGCCTTCTTTTTCGGCGACGATCCATGGCTCTTCATCGACAAGATATTTGTTGACCGCGCCAATCAGTGACCATGCCGATTCCAGCGCGCGAGAGAATTGATAGTCATCGAACAGTTGACCGAATTCCTGGATCACCGTCTGCGCGTGCTCTTTGATCACGCCATCTGTGTCTTTGCGTGCGACGGTGGGCGAGGGGTAGGGCACTGAACCGTTAAAGTAACGGTTGATCATGGTTAAAGTACGACTTGAAAGGTTGCCCAGATCATTTGCCAGATCAGAGTTGTAGCGCTGCACCAGCGCGTCAAAGCTGAACGAGCCGTCCTGACCAAAGACTACTTCACGCAGCAGGAAATAGCGCAACGGGTCATTGCCCATCACGTCGATGACGGTTTCAGCGCGCACAATGTTGCCGCGCGATTTTGACATCTTGCTCTCTTCAAACAGCAGCCAGCCGTGAGCGATCACCGATTTGGGCAGCGGCAGACCGGCAGCCAGCAGAAACGCCGGCCAGTAAACGCAATGGAATCGGATGATCTCCTTGCCAATCATGTGCACGTCAGCCGGCCAGTAACGCTCGAACTTCTTCTGCTCGGCTTCGTCCTTCGATCCCAGGCCAACGGCGGTGCAGTAGTTGCTCAGCGCGTCCAGCCACACGTACATCACGTGCTTGGGATCGCCGGGGACTGGAATGCCCCATTTGAAAGTGCTGCGGCTGACAGAGAGATCACGCAAGCCGCTCTTAACGAAAGCGATAACTTCGTTGCGCCGCGTATCGGGACGGATGAAGCCTGGATTTTGCTGGTAATGCGCCAGCAACTGGTCGGCAAAGGCGGAAAGCTTAAAGTAATAGTTCTCTTCGCTCACTGTCTCCGTCGGGCGGCCGCATTCTGGGCAGGGAGCGCCGGGTCCGACAGAATCAACATAAAGCTCATCAAAGACGCAATATTGCCCGGAATATGTACCCTTATAGATGTAGCCATTCTCCTGGATACGCTTCCATAGCTCCTGTGCGCCGGCTTTGTGGCGCGGCTCGGTGGTGCGTATGAAATCGTCATTGGAGATGTTCATCTTCCCAAAAAGCGCGCGGAACATGTCTGAGACTTCGTCGGCAAACTTCTTGGGCGTGGTACCCGCGGCCACGGCGGAGCGCTCGATTTTCTGGCCGTGCTCGTCAGTTCCGGTGAGGAAGTAGGTGTCAAAGCCCAGCATGCGCTTGCGGCGCGCAATGGCATCACACACCAGCGTTGTATATGCATGCCCAATGTGCGGGCGTGCGTTTACGTAGTAAATGGGCGTTGTAATGTAAAACTTCTGGCTGCCCTTATCCATTTGTATCTTCCAGATAAACTTTGATGGCTTCCTGCATGACGGTTTTTAATGGCACTTTCTTCTCTTTTGCGATCTGGCGGCAATCTTCATACTCAGGAGCGTAGTTGCTGATACTGCCGTTCAGGTTGGCCAGCTTCATGCGAACTTCGCCCCACTTGGTGGTTACGCTCACATGCCGGCGCGTAAGCGCGGCGCGGTTTTCACGCCGCATTCGAACTCCCAGCGTCGTGGTCTCAGCCAAAATAAATTTTGTGAGGCGCTGGCTGTCTTCCGTGCGGCAAAGCACCGTCAGCAGCATTCCAGGACGGCTCTTTTTCATCTGGACCGGGGTGCCAAACGCGTCCAGTGCGCCGTTCTGGAGCGCCTGCTCCATTACATAGCCAAAGACCTGCGGCGTCATGTCGTCAACATTGGCCTCAAGCACGGTGATTTCTTCCATGGGGAAGGGCGACTCTTGCTGAGTCGCGGTTTCGCCCACCGTAAGCCGCAGGACGTTGGGTGAGTTCTTGAAGTTGCGCGTGCCCGCGCCGTAGCCAATCTTCTCAGTCTTCATGGTCGGGAATTGAGAGAAGCGCGAAGCCAGCACGCTCACGATGGCAGCACCGGTGGGCGTGACCAGTTCTTTCTGGATTTCGCCGGAATAGACGGGAGCATTCTTCAGCAGTTCGAGTGTAGCGGGAGCAGGGATGGGAAATGCGCCATGAGCGCAGACTACCGTGCCCCCTCCGACGTTCAGCGGCGAGCATATCCATTCCTCTACTCCCAGCGCCTCTGCGCCGACCGATGCGCAAACGATATCGACAATGGCATCAATCGCACCGACTTCGTGGAAATGGATCTTCTCAATGTCGGTGTTGTGGACTTTGGCTTCCGCCGCACCCAGCGCTTCAAAGATCCTGATGGCCCTATCTTTTGCCGATTGGCTGATGCTTGCGGCTTGAATGATCTGCCGGATTTCCTTCAGCCCGCGATGCGGGTGCGTGTGCTTCGAACCATGCTCATGTGGCACCGCGGCCCTCGGCGGTGTCTGGGAATGTGAATCGGCATGATCGTCAGAGTGGCCGTGACCATGCTCATGTGGCACCGCCGCCCTCGGCGGTGTCTGGGAATGCAAGGTCTCGTGCGAGTGACTGTGCTCGTGCGAATGGCTGTGCGATTCTCCGTCGCCATGCGAGTGTTCATGGCCATGCGAGACTTCTGCGCCATGGCTATGCGAGTGTTCCACGCTCGAAGGTCTTGCTTGGCTGACTGCTGATTGCTGAGTACTGAGTGCTGATTCTTGATTGCTGAGTGCTGACTGCTGATTGCTGAGTGCTTTTTCCCAGAACTCTTCGCGCGGAAGCTCTTTTTCGCCGGCGGCAATCACATCCAGCTTGGTCGCGCTAATCCCGCTGCGATTGACGCGGGAAATTTCCAGCCGCGCGTCCACACCCAAGGCTTCCACCGTCCTGGTAAAGACCTCGGGCGGAACTCCGGCGTCAATCAGCGCGCCAAGAAACATGTCGCCGCTGATCCCGGAAAAGCACTCTAGGTAGGCAATGCGCATAAAAGCAAACGATTTAAGCAGTACTCAACGATTTAAGCAGTACTCAACGATTTAAGCAGTACTCAAGGTTGTCGCCCGCAAGCAGGCGCAAACCTTCATCATAGGTTTAGCCGTGGGCCGCGTCAAACCAACGGACGAGGGTAATGGGTGGGTCGAGTTGGATGACAACCCTCGTTTGTGTCAGGGAAGCGACCCTCTGCCTATGTCCCTCAACCAGAAGCCCCACCCCCCTAAACGTTTTGTTGAAAACAAAGGTCAAACCCCGGCAATAATATACTTGACGCACCCGCATAATTCGGGTACTCTGGGAACATGAAAGAGCAATCATCCTTCCCGCAGACCTTGGCTCAGGCAATCCGCTACTTTGCCGACCTGAATAACTGCATCGACTTTCTGGCGAATCTCCGCTGGCCTGATGGCGTTACCTGTCCAAAGTGCGGAAGCAAAGAGGTGTCCTACATCTCTACCCGCCGAATCTGGAAATGCAAACAGAAGCATGACCATCGCCAGTTTAGCGCGAAGGTCGGAACCATCATGGAAGATTCCCCGATTCCGTTGAATGATTGGCTCACTGCGATGTGGCTGATCTGTAATTGCCGCAACGGTGTTAGCTCTTATGAAATAGCCCGCGATTTGGGAGTGACTCAAAAATCGGCGTGGTTCATGGCTCACCGTATCCGGCTGGCAATGCAGAACGGCTCTTTCGTGAAACTAGGCGGCAATGGCGGCACTGTTGAAGTCGATGAAACTTACATCGGCGGCAAAGCGCGCAATATGCATGCCAAGGTACGCAGACGGCGCAACGTGAAAGACATCCATGCAAAATCTATGGTCATGGGAGCGATTGAGCGCGGCGGCAAGGTCTATGCTCAAGTTGTATCCAATCGCAAAAAGGAAACCATCAAAGAAGTCATTTTCCCCGCAATCGAAGAGGGAGCCACCATTCACACCGATGAATTTCCGGCTTACATCTATGCGACCAAGGATGCAGAGTTTGAGCACAAAGTAATCAATCATCTGGAGCGGTACGTAGACGGCAACATTCACACTAACGGAATCGAAAATTTTTGGTCCTGCCTCAAGCGCGGATTGGGCGGCACATATATTGCGGTTGAACCATTTCACTTGTTCCGCTACGTCGATGAACAAGCATTCAGGTTCAATAATCGGCTGGACAACAGCGGCAATAAGCTGACCGATGCAGAGCGGTTTACGGTAGTAGCATCACAGATCGTAGGAAAGCGGCTGACTTTCAAAGAGGTCACCGGCAAGGTGCAGGAAATGCCCTTCTAATCCTTTGCGTTTGAAGCGCGGGAAACGCCCGAAGCATTAGGGCGTTTTTTCTTTTTGCGCTTGTTTTTCTGTTTCTCTATTTCCCGTTTAACTTCAGAACCAGGGACGTTCACGATTCCGCGAACGAACTCCCTAAACCTCTCAAAATCGCCAGTCTTTGGAGTAGACTTCATGGGCCAATTATGCCTCAATTCAAGCAAGCGCGGCTAAAGATTCAGCGGGCCGATCAGTATATCTTGGATGCCAAAAAACGCATTGATATCGTCACTAGCCCAAACAGTCAAACCGCTTGGATTGATGTTGATGCCGATGCCGGAGTCCAGACCATTCACTATCGGCTCCATAAACTTCGAGATATCCCCGACATTGCACTGGTCATTGGAGATGCAATCCATAACCTCAAAACCGCGCTCGACTACTCTTGGATGGAAGTCATCGGCAAATTGGCCCCTAGCGCAATCAGCCGTCGTTCCAAGTTTCCCGTATACGGCACCATCGAAGAACTTAAAGCGGGACTCCATGGAATCAAGATAGACAGGCTGTGTCCCCGATTGTATGACTTTATTGTTTTTGAAATAAAGCCTTACCAAGCTGGGAATTCTACGATTTTCTGCCTTCACGATATGGACATTACGGACAAACATCGGGTTCTCATTCCCACAACCAATTATGGGAACGTTGCTGGGCTGAAGCTGCATGACAATTCTCGCCCTATTGAATCTTGGGGCGGGGAGCTGGGAGGTCATACCACAATCACGCTCCCCCTTGCACACAAAATTGAGAATACAGGCCACATTTCCGTTGAGATAGTTTTCCGCGAAGGCCCGCTTGAATCCTCGGAAGTATCTGAGACGCTTCGCATATCTAGCTACGTAGTCTTGCTTGTCGTGGAGCTCATGGAGAAGTTCATCGAACGTTGATTGTCTTTCTAATACCGGATTCATGGAAATATTTTTTCATGATGGTCAAGGGGCATTTTTTAGGCACTTGACACACCCAATAGGTGCGGGTGCGTCAAGTACACAGGCAATTTAAAACTGATGAATACAAGAAAACGCAGTGGACGGGAACCGCTATCCAAAGCCTTGCAGCTTAGGATTTTTAAGCGTGACGGTTGGCTGTGCTGCTGGTGCAAGAAACCTGTAATCTTCGCTCCGGTAATGAAGTACCTGGAATTGGAGTTAAGGAACGCTGGCAATCGTGAGCCGCTGGCCTACTATCACGCGCATTGGACGCGGAACACATCTCCGCTGTTGGATGAGTTAGGCGCGGTGCTAGATCACAAGGAAGCGTTTGTAACTGGTGGGGCTGATACGGAAGAGAATCTTTGTACCGCTTGCGCGAAGTGTAACGGGCGCAAGAGTTCCGCGCCTTTGGACAGGTGGAATCAGCGCGAGAAACGCAGCCCGATAAAAGGCAAGTATGGAGAGCCGCAACATTGGGACGGTCTTTCATCGGTGTTTGTCATGCTGGCGAAGCGCAATCCGGATAGACTCACTGCGGGAGAGCGGGAATGGTTGAAGGCTCTAGGAGCGGCCAAGCCATGACGCATCATTGGGTCATAATCCAAACAGCACTTTATCAAGAGCCATCTTTCGCAATTGCCAAGACGCCAATTCTTTGTCCTCGCCATTGCTGTTCTTGACCCTCAGCCTGCATTTCTGCTCATCGTTAAGGGTGAGAGTTCCGGAAAATATGTCTTTCCTGTCGTCTCCGTAAGACTTAATCTCGTTTCCATTTTGAGCAAAAGTTACCGCCCTATGATATGTGGGGCTTCCAATCTTCACGTGATGCACCGTAAACGAACCATCCTCGTTTTGGTCAACCGAGAACTGGTCAACCGAGTCTTTCCCAAGAGAACGAGTGCGTATGTCCACGTCATTCATAACGGCTTTTTTGAGATCAGCAAAAAACCTTGCTTCTGAGCAGTGCAATCGAGCGGTGACCCAATCAAAGTGTTCATCAACAGACATAACATCACTAGATGATATGTCTGTTGATTTTGTCAAGATATTTTTACGCTTCTATGAGCTTGATCCATTCACGCTCTCGAAGCGTTAACTAAAAACCCGCCTTTCGGCGGGTCAAGTTGTTTGCGCTTTAGCGTTTCGGTTTCTTGCGCTTTTGTTTGGCAAGTTCTTTTCTGCGTTCTTCAGCTTTTATAAACACGTCATCCGGATCGGCTAGTTCCTTTTCCCGCGCCTGTCTGACTTTGCCGAAGCGGTTCCAATCGTCAAGTTCAAGCTGGTGCAGGTCTTCAAGAAACTCTTGATTGATTTCGGCTTGCAGCTCTTGAGCAAGACCGGAAAGCAGTTTTGCTGATTTGGGTTTGAATGGGCCTGTTCGCTCTAACTTTTGAAGGTGCTGGACAATTCCAGCGAATGCAGTATTGAGGCTGGACAGAGTTTCGTAAACGTCAGCCTTTTGGGTAACATCAAGGACAGCCATGATTCGCCTTTCAATGGAAGGTGATTTGTGGTTAGGGGCGGGTCAGCGCGTCAACGCTGGCCTGCCCTGTCTCTGCTTATAACGCTATAAGGGAGCGAATGCAAAGGAAAAAGTGCAGAATATCCCGCGAAAAACCGCGCTTTCCCGCCATCTCCCTTTAGGTGCGTCAACTATATTATTGCCCAAACCCCAATTCGAAAGGCCTGTTAAAAGACTTGTTGATGCCCTTTTTCTCGGCTTTTCTGGGCTCCAATTCGGCTCAATTTCGGCCTTCTTTTTCTGTTTTTACTGTTCGGTCGGCAGAGGGTTGCAAGCCTTTTCCAATTACCGTGTAGCACTCGGCCTTAGCTAGCGGCCAGTCAGCTAGGTGCTAGCAGCTTATTTGTCAAAGAACTCGCCCCTTTACCTGCAAAGACGTGCACTTCTTTGTATCGCATTTTATTCGCTTGTGTCAAGAGCTTCGGACGCGATCATGGGCAGGGATACTTCAAGGTTCCACGGCAGACGAGAGCTAGGATCGATGCGTGTTGCGCCGCCATCTGGTGCGACTGGAGCACATGGTTGTGTTTCGTGAGGCTCCGGTAGACAATGGACGCGTGAGCCCGCACAAGCACCGGATCACCGACTATCTGCGGCCCAAAACGCTTGCGATGTTACTGCTCGGGTTTTCTTCAGGGCTTCCTTTTCTCCTGGTTGGCAACACATTTGGCTTCTGGCTGCGCGATGAACACACCTCCCTGACGGCGATCGGGTTTCTTTCCTGGGTGGGCATTGCCTATTCGCTGAAGTTTCTGTGGGCCCCCGTCATGGATCGCGTCGATTTGCCATTGTTTAGGCGGCTTGGCCGTCGGCGCGGGTGGATGATGTTCTCGCAAATTGTTGTCGGCCTGGCGCTGTGCGCGATGGGCGGAACTGGCACGAAAGCCGGGCTCGCCCGGCTCGGAGCTCTTGCGCTTGTCGTCGCGTTTGCCTCATCCACCCAAGACATTGTGGTCGACGCCTGGCGAATTGAGTCGGCAGACGATGGAGAAGAACAAGGCCTTCTCGCCTCTGCTTATCAGTTCAGCTATCGCATGGCGATCCTGGCTACAGATTCCCTGATCCTCATCCTGGCAGCGGCCGTGGGCTGGCGCATGTCTTACGGTATTTACGGCGCGTGCATGGGAGTTGGAATCATCGCGACCTGGTTTGCCAGGGAACCGGAGCAAGCCGATGCGGTCATGGCTAAGAAGCAGCGCGAAGCGCCGATCTGGACGTGGCGCGGCTTCTTTGACGCTGTGGTGGGACCGTTCATCGCTTTTTTTCGCGCACATGGCTGGCTTGCATTCGTGATGTTGGCGGCAATCAGTCTCTACCGGGTGCCGGACTTCGTCATGGGGCCCATGGCGAATCCCTACTACCACGACATCGGTCTCTCGAAGGCAACGGTCGGAGCGGTGCGCGGCTCAATCGGACTCGTTGCGACGTTTGCAGGCATTGCAGCCGGCGGATTCTGTTCGCTGAAGCTTGGCTACATGCGCGCGCTCATCATCGGGGGCGTATTGCAGTCTGCCGCGATTGCCGCCTATGCGACTCTCGCGTTTGCGGGCGCCACGGTTCCTCTCTTTGCATTGATCATGGCGGGTGATAACTTCGCCATCAGCTTTGCAGGCGTTGCGCTTATAGCATACATGTCGAGTCTCACCAATGTTGGATACACCGCCACGCAGTATGCGCTGTTGAGTTCAACCTATGCCTGGCTGGGAAAGATATTGAAGGGGTTTTCGGGCGCTGAGGTCGAAAGCCTGAGCGCCACGCACGGCCTTATTCATGCCTATGGCATTTTCTTTATCGTTTGCGGGCTGACCGGCGTGCCCGCCGTCCTTCTTTTTGCGGCCTTGGATTACTGGCACAGGCGGAAACAACCGGTCGCAGCCGTGGGTTTGCAATCGAACTCCTAGCGGCCATTTTTGTCGAAATCACCGTGGAGGCGAAGTTGGCGTAACATCCCCGATTGCAGTCATTGACCGCCATGAACATTGAGAAACGGAAAACCGTCCATAGTTTTCTATTTTGTCTCGAAAGACGCTCTCTTCAACTTTGCTATAATCGCCTTTTTCATCATCAACTTACGGCCTGATGAATCCCAGCCGCTCAACCTCAAGATAGCAAAGGCAAACACTTGTACCTGCAACTACAGCAGCAGCTTATCCAGCGCGTTAGCGACCTTTTGAAGCGGCAATATGATGTTGAGCTGCCGCGCATCGTGGTCGATCAGCCGCCGAACGTCGGCTTGGGCGAATATGCGCTGCCGCTGAGCTTTGAACTAGCCAAGAAGCTGCGCAAGCCACCGCGCAAGATCGCGGAAGAGATAGTTGCCGGGTTGGGCCAGGTTCCGGGATTTGAGAAGTTTGAAGTCGCGGGCGCGGGTTACATCAATGCCCGGATCAACCGCGAGGAAGCGGCCCGGCTGCTGCTAAGCGCCGAAGTGGCGCAGCCCGGGTCGGCCAGCAGCAAAAAGATTCTGGTCGAGCACACCAGCATCAATCCCAACAAAGCGGCCCACATCGGCCATCTGCGCAATGCCATCCTGGGCGATACGTTTGTGCGTCTTCTGCAGGCTGCGGGCGCAAAAGTGGACGTGCAGAACTATATCGACAACACCGGCGTGCAGGTGGCGGACGTGGTGGTGGGCTTTTTGTATCTAGAGAAAAAAGGGAAGAGCGAGATTGAGAAGCTGATTGCGGCAGCTGGCCCTCCTCCGTCTTCATTCGACTATTACTGCTGGGACCTCTACGCGCGCGTGTCGCAGTGGTATGAGGAAAGCAAGGAGAACCTGAAGCTTCGGCTGCAAACGCTGCATGACATTGAGCACGGCGGCAATGAAGCGGCTGAGATCGGCAAGCTGGTTTCTATCGCGATCATCAGGCGGCACCTGGAGACGATGGAGCGGCTGGGCATTGAATATGACTTTCTGCCGCAGGAGAGTGAAATTCTCCATCTGCATTTCTGGGAATCAGCTTTTGAACAGTTAAAACAGAAGGGCGTGCTCTACTTTGAGACCGAAGGCAAGAACAAAGGCTGCTGGGTGATGAAGCGGGCTTCTGGATCGCAAGCCGCCAAACGGCAATCCACAGCTGAAGCCAATGACGCTCCTGAAGCCAAAGAAGGCCCCGATGAGGACGCCAAGGTGATTGTGCGCTCGAATGGCACAGTGACTTACGTCGGAAAAGATATTGCCTATCATCTCTGGAAGTTCGGGCTGCTGGGACGCGACTTTGGCTACCAGCGGTTCTATCGCTATCCAAATGACCGCCAGGTCTGGATATCGGCGGAGTCGGGCGAAATTGACCACCCGCATTTTGGCGGCGTGAATGCAATTTATAACGTGATCGATTCACGCCAGGCCGATCCGCAGAATAATGTGATTGAAGCGATTCGCGGGCTTGGTTACACCGAGCAGGCGGAAGACTATCACCATTTCTCTTATGAAATGGTGGCGCTCACGCCGCGTTGCGCCATGGAGCTAGGCTACGAAGTGTCCGAAGAAGATCAGAAGCGCTCCTATATAGAGGTCTCCGGACGCAAGGGCTTTGGCGTAAAGGCTGACGATCTGCTCGATTCGCTGATTGCGGCCGCGCAGAGAGAAGTGGATTCCCGCCATCCGGAAATGAGTGAGCAGGAGCGCCACGAGATTGCTTCGCAGATCGCCATTGGCGCATTGCGCTACTTCATGCTGAAGTTCACCAAGACCTCAGTGATTGCGTTCGACTTCAAGGAAGCCTTGAGCTTTGAAGGCGAGACGGGGCCTTATGCTCAGTATGCGATTGTCCGTGCCACAAATATCTTTCGCAAAGCGGGCTTGAGCGCGGAAGAGATTCTTACGGGCAAGATTGATCTGCATTTTCTTAAAGAGGACGACGAATTGTGGGAACTGTGGCTGCGCGCGGGCCAGTTTTCCAGCATGGTTGAGCAATGCATTTCCACCACTGAACCCGCGTACGCTGCCAAGTTTGCCTTCCAACTGGCGCAACAGTTCAATAATTTCTACCACAAGCACCACATCCTTACAGAAACAGACGAGGCAAAGAAAGGCTTCCTGCTGGCTACGGCTGCGGTAGTCCGTCGCGCGCTGATCCAGAGCCTTGAACTGATGGGGATCAGTGCGCCCAGCGTAATGTAAAGTTTTATTTTCGGCAGAAAACCGGTTGGGTACGCACTCAGCTTTCAATGTGCTTCAGGCGGTGACGAATCATTCCCTCGAGCGTCTCTCAAAGAGTACTATTTTTGTATCAGGAAAACTCCGCTTGGTAAAAGTTCTCTGAAACTTCTCCCGGATATCTGCGTACCAATGAGGTATGAGCATGGAACTGACTATTAAGAACCTTTCCAAGACTTACAAGAATGGCGTTAAAGCCCTTGATAACGTATCGCTTACGATCCCGCGAGGCATGTATGGCCTGCTGGGGCCGAATGGCGCTGGGAAGTCCACGCTGATGCGGACCTTGGCTACCCTGCAGGAACCAGACAGCGGCAGCGTAACGCTGGGCGACATTGATGTTCTCAAGAAAAAAGACGAAGTTCGCCGTCGTCTTGGATACCTTCCGCAAGAGTTTGGCGTGTATCCCCGAATCTCCGCCCAGGATATGTTGAGCCATCTGGCGTTGCTAAAGGGAATCACGAACTCACGTGAGCGTAAAGAAGTTGTCTCCGCCATGCTTCAGCGATGCAATCTCTACAAGGACAGAAAAAAGGCGCTGACCGGATTTTCCGGGGGTATGCGACAGAGGTTTGGGATTGCGCAGGCCCTGATCGGGAATCCGCAATTGCTGATTGCGGACGAGCCAACTGCCGGCCTGGATCCCGGAGAACGCAACCGGTTCTACAACCTGCTGGCTGAAGTAGGCGAGCAGGTAATCGTGATTCTCTCTACGCACATTGTGGAAGACGTGATGGACCTGTGCACTAACATGGCCATCATTCACGAAGGCAAAGTGCTCTATCAAGGCGAGCCGCAGGCTGCGATTTCCAAGCTGAACGGCCGGATCTGGCACCGCTCCATTGAGAAGGCGGAACTGGCCCATTACGAGCAAACGTTCCGCGTTGTGTCGAACAAACTGGTTGGCGGGAGGCCTTTCCTGCATGTCTACGGAGAGCAGACGCCGGGTGATGGATTTCTTCCCAGCCAGGCCGATCTGGAAGACGTGTTCTTCACAAAAATCCGGAACTGGGACTAGGAGCGTTTATGTTCTGGCGAATCACGTGGTTTGAAATCTCTTACTGGCTGCGATCCAAAATGCTGTGGGTGTTCCTGGGTGTTATAGCGCTGTCAATCTTTGGCGCAGTGTCTACGCCCAACGTGACGTTGTTTATCACGCTCACAAATACTTACCATAACGCGCCCTGGGTGATCAGCACTTACTACTCTCTGATCAGTATTTTCATGCTGCTGATGGCGGCGGCATTTGTGAACTCAGCGGCTCTGAGGGATTTCCGGTTCAACACGAACCAGATTGTCTTTTCAACCCCGATGAAACGGCGCGATTACCTGCTGGGACGTTTTATCGGCGCGACGATGGTTTCAACCATTCCCATGCTGGGTGTCTCAGTCGGGATTTTGCTGGCGAGGTACATGCCGTGGGTGGATGCAGAGCAGTGGGGAGCTGTGAACTGGACGGCACACTTGCACGCCATTCTCATGTTTGCGGTCCCGAATGCATTCATTATCGCGGCCATCTTGTATGCAATTGCGGTCCTGGCGAGAAATGAAGTCGTACCGTTTATCGGAGCATTGGTGCTGTTGATCGGCTACATTGCGGCGGGCGTCCTTCTTCAGGACCTTCGTAACGAAACGTACGCGATCTTTGCCGATCCATTTGGCGCCCGGACGTTCGCCCTTACTAGTAAGTACTGGACTGTGGCGGACAAGAACGCCTTGCCGGTGGCATTTGGCGGGTTGATGTTGTGGAACCGCCTGCTGTGGATGGGCGTGGCGGCGTTGATTTTTGTTTTTGCGTACTTCAAGTTCAGTTTCACCGAAAAGGCGGTCAAGGCCACGCCGGCGGAGCCTGAGTCACAGGCACAACCGATTGCAGTCGGCAAGCCGATCTACAATCCGAACGTGACCCGGGCCGCGTGGTCACAGGCAATTCAATCGCTGAAGATCCATATGCGGGGGATGCTGGTAAGCATTCCTTTCATCATCATCATGCTGGCGGGAGGCATCAACTGCCTGTTGTCGCTCATATTTCAGGCGACGGAAGGTTATGGTAACAGCACATTGCCAGTCACGTACTGGGTGCTGGATCTGATCCGCGGTACGCTCTACATTTTTGTGATCATTGTGATCACGTTCTATGCCGGCGTGCTGGTGTGGAAAGATAAAGATGAGCGCATGGACGAGATTGTGGATGCCACACCGGTCCCGGAATGGGTCTCATACTTCACGCGCCTGTTTACTCTGTTGTTGATGCTGCTATTGATTCAGGCTACGGCACTGCTCAGCGGTATGGCGGTGCAGGTCTTCCATGGTTATCACCGCTTCCAGATGGGACTGTATGCTTACGATCTGTTTGTAAGGGATTTTTCGTTCCTGGCATTTCTCTCTGTACTGGCATTCTTCATCCATGCCATCTCGCCGAACAAATACATTGGCTATTTTGCCTACATCGCTTTCTTTGTGGCGAACCTTGCGATCTGGCGGCCACTGAATATCGCGACCAACCTGGTGCAGTTTGGCGGAACCCCGAACGTGGTGCACTCAGACATGTTTGGCGATGCGCCCTACCGCGCCTCATGGAGCTGGTACACGATCTACTGGCTCCTTTTCTGCGGATTGCTGGGGATCATGACAGTGATGTTCTGGCCGCGGGGCAAGCAGGATGGCTGGCGAGCGCGCAGTCGCAACGCTGGTCTGCGTTACCAGGGCGGGTGGATCAGCGCCAGTGTGATCGTACTGATATTGTTTGGAGTGACAGGCGGCTGGATCTGGTACAACACGGCGATTGTGAACCGGGTGGTCGGCCCAAAAACATTGCAACGCCGCCAAGCCGACTACGAAAAGACTTACAAGCAGTATGAAAAACAACTGCAACCGCGCGTCCGCAGCGTCAAGTACGCCATCGACGTGTATCCACAGTCGCGCAACATTACCATGCGCGGCGAGCAGGTGATCCAGAACCCATATCAGGAGCCGCTGAAGGAGATTCATTTCACCGTTGATCCCAACTATTTGACTGACATTGATATTCCGGGCGCTTCCATCAGCAAAGATGATCAGAAGCTCTACTACCGGATATACAAATTTGATCAGCCCTTGCAGCCCAATGAAAGCCGGACAATGCACTTTTCCGTGAAAAGCAAAAACCGCGGCTTTGAGAATGATTTGAGTACGGTTGAGCTGGTGCAAAACGGAACGTTTTTCAATAACACCATTGGGCCGATTATCGGTTACCAATCCGGCCGTCAGCTTACTGACCCGAGTGACCGGCGCAAATTCGGGCTGAAAGAAATCGACTTGATGCCTCCGCTTGAGAGCAACTGCACCGCTGATTGCATGGACACTTATCTTGGCGGACATTCTGATTGGGTGGACGTGCAGACCGTTATCAGTACCTCAGCGGACCAATTGGCCATTGCGCCCGGTTCGCTGGAGCGGGAGTGGCAGGAAAACGGCCGGCGTTATTTCGAATATAAGCTTGATCACCAGTCATTGAATTTTTATTCCTTCATGTCTGCCCGTTATGCAGTGGCGAGGGAAGAGTGGAACGGAATCAAGCTGGAGGTTTATTACGATAAGCAAAATCCGTGGAACGTGCCGCGGATGATGAATTCGATGAAGAAATCGCTGGACTACTACTCGAAAAACTTCGGTCCGTACTACCATAAGGAAGCCCGCATCATAGAGTTTCCGCGCGTGGCGCGCTTTGCCCAGGCGTTTCCAGGAACCATGCCTTACTCTGAGGCCATCGGATTTATTGCCAACATCAACAAGCCTGATGACATCGACATGGTGTTCTACGTGGTTGCACACGAGATGGGACATCAGTGGTGGGCGCACCAGGTAGTGGGCGCCAACATGGAAGGGGCCACACTGCTTTCTGAAACCATGGCGCAGTATTCCGCGCTGATGGTGATGGAAAAGGAATATGGCCGCGACACCATGCGAAAATTCCTCAAGTATGAGATGGATAATTATCTGCGTTCCCGCGGTGCTGAACGGTTGAAAGAACGTCCTCTACTGACAGTGGAGGCGAACCAGGGCTACATTCACTATCGCAAAGGAAGCGTGGTGCTGTATTACCTGAAAGAGATGATTGGCGAGGAAGCGGTCAACCGGGCGTTGCGAAAAGTGATCCAGCAGTATGCGTACGCACAGCCGCCTTATCCTACTTCACATGCACTGGTGGATGCATTGCAAGAGCAAACGCCGCCCCAATTGCAATACTTGATCAAGGACCTGTTTGAAGACATAACCATCTTTTCCAACCGCACGCTGGACGCTACAGCCCATTCACGAGCGGATGGCAAATACGATGTAACCATCAAGGTAGAGGCACGCAAATACAAAGCTGACGCCAAGGGAAATGAAACCGAGGTCCCGATCAACGACTATATCGATATTGGCGCATTCACCAAGCCCGCCAAGGGGAAGAAATATGGAGACACGCTATATCGCGAACGCGAACACATCACCCAGACTGCGTCGACTTTTACATTTGTGACTGCCTCGGTGCCTGAGAAGGCCGGCATAGACCCGTTCGCATTGCTGATTGATCGCGTCCCGGACGACAACACGAAGACCGTGAGTGTGGTAAACGGCAAATAGAGACTTTACAGTCGGGTGATTCCCCTGAGGCCGCATTTTTCTGGGCAAGTTATTGATTTGAATGGTGGGCGATCACGGACTCGAACCGTGGACCTCCTGCTTGTAAGGCAGGCGCTCTAACCAGCTGAGCTAATCGCCCTCTCGCACCGTCTGATCGTTTGATTTGGCGCGGTTATAAGTTGTCTTTGCAGTATAGCGGCTGCGGTAGAACGGGGTCAAAAGTAGTTTTCCCAAAGTGGTACTAACCGCCCATTTGCAAAGGGGTTACCTAGGTCACCCCTGCCTGATCTTTAGTAAGCACTTTCTTAGAACGGCCATGTTAAATTTGGGCTCCCCCAAACCCTGGAAAGTTGCGGAAATGGCCAACTTCTTCGACAAGCTTCCCACAATTCTTGTATTGGCCGTCATGGTGGGTATTTTTGTGGCGCTGCGCCGGCATGTTAAATCGCCGCGGCTACATTTGTGGATCATGGCCTGGGGACTCATTTTTGTACACTTCTTTGTCCAGGTGTTTGAGCCCGCTGACGGCAATTTGACGCCCTTGATGTTCATGATCGATCTGGGTAGCCTTCAACTTTCCGCCCTTTACTTTGTTGCTTCTCTAACATCGTTTTTTGAAGATACACGCCTCACGTTCAGCCTTCTGATCCTGACCGGCGTACCTGCGCTGGCTTACACCGCCGGGCTGGCATACGAACTGAATTGGCGATGGCTCTACATTTCCTGTGCTGCAATTATTTTTTACGGGACGATTGTATTCGTGGTATTGCGCCGCAAGGTCGTTACCACATTTTTTATCTGGGCGCCGATCGTTGCCGCTACCGGGACTGTGGCCATGGTGCGGGCATGGCATGGGCATTACAATTTTGGTTTTCTGGCCATTCTTACCCTGGGCTTCGCTTTCCCTGCATTTTTGTACTACAGGCGCTATCCGCGATGGTCGCCCGGCGTTGTCACCAGCGTCGGGGGTTTTTTTCTGTGGGGCATGGTTTTTCCGGTTGGGCAAATGATGGATGTGTGGGCGCCCAATCTCAAGATCAACCCAGAGCTTTGGAATACCCCAAAATTCTTTGTCGCCTTTGGAATGATTCTGACACTATTGGAGGACAAATCAGAGTTCCTGCGCTCCGCCCGGCGACGTGAACAGAAGCTGAACCGCCAGTTGCAGAAGTTTTCCGGCATTACGTCAAGGCTTCTAAGTGGGGTAGACGTAAATTCAGTTTGTAATGAAATCGCCGCCGCCATCAGGGAAACCAGTACCTTCAATCGAGTTGTGATTATTCTCAGTAATGATCGCAGAAATCTGTTTTGCGCGGGAAACGCTGGTTATGAAGGCGATGCAAAAAATCTGATCGAACACAAATGCAATGAGGTCTGGAAGTTCGAAGACTTGGTGGAAGCATGCACCATAGGCCAAAGATTGGGTGAGAGATCGGTAATTCTACGGCCGGATCAGATGGAAAAATATGGCCAGATACCGAGCGACGCAAGCTATGAGGTGTCAGCCCATTGGGTGAAAGGAAACCAGATACTCGTACCATTGCGCTCCATGCGCGGCGCGCATGTGGGATGCATCAGCCTGAGCGATCCACGAGATGTTACGCGGGTGAATGCGGAAGAGCTAGCCAAGATTGAACTGCTGGCAGGTGACCTGGCGGTGACAGTGGACAATACTGCTTTACATCGTCAACTGGCGCGCGCGGAAAAGCTGGCAGCAATTGGGCAGCTCGTGGCCGGTGTTGCCCATGAATTGAATAATCCGCTGACCTCTATCGTGGGTTATACGGAACTCATTAGTGACGATATTCCAGAAGGTCCGTCCCGGCAGAAGCTGGACAAAATGTTGCGTGAAGCCCAGCGCATGAAGCGCATCATAGAAAACCTGCTGCGGTTTGCCCGCCAGAACAGTCTGGCTAAGAAATCGGCAAATCTTGAAATGCTATTGCAGGACGTTCTGGCACTGCGCGAGTACCATCTGCATAATCACGATATCGAAGTCCAGGTGCAGATAGAGCCCAGTCTGCCTCCTGTGGCGCTCGATGAAGATCAATTCAAGCAGATCCTATTGAACCTGCTGAACAATTCCATTGACGCGCTGGAAGGGTTTGCCAGGAAACGAATCAGGATTGAGGCGAGCAGCAACAATGGCCGCGTGATGCTTTGCTTTGACGACAACGGCAATGGCTTTACCGATCTGAATCGTGTCTTTGATCCCTTTTATACGACAAAGCCTGTCGGCAAAGGAACCGGCCTGGGCCTGAGCATCTGTTATGGAATCGTAAAAGAGCATGGCGGAGAAATCCACGCGGAAAACCTTGAGCCGAATGGCGCGCGCATCGCGCTGGAACTGCCGGCAGAAGTGGTCACACTTGCGGCCCAGGGTATCTGAAATAACCTCGCAGATCTTAAAAACACAACTTCCTTCAGCTGTGATCCATTCTGACAATGGACAAGCTGATTCCGCGAAACGCAATTACAGCCTGAGCCGCGCTAAATGTTGAATCGCGAGTAAAGCATCATTCCCGCGATGAGGACAAACAACAGTGCAGAGCCCGCGCCGCACACTTTGACCCACGGCTCAAGCCTATTCATTTTCAGGATTAAGTCCTGTTGCTCTTTAGCCATGTGGGCCTCAGAGTTTCCCAGGAACAACTGGTCATCTTCGTGCATGGAAAGGGTGCTGCGATAGATCAAGAGAACAATCAGCACAACTGTCAAACCGGCCCAAAGAATGAGGAGAGGCGTCATCATGGAACACCACCTTGGATTTTGGCCGATTCCGCTTACAGAGAGGCCGCAACCGTTGCGGCATGGGTGTAGGTGGAACCTTTACGGGAATTATAAGCCTGCCCGAGGTGGCAAAATCCAGTATTTTCGTGAGTTGCTGGTTGGGTGAACCCGGAGCGAATGGTATAGGGAAGCGGTTGAATGGCGAAAGAAGCCGGGTGGACAGAAAATTGTGCGACCGGTCAATCGTCTGACTCATCTAACCCCCAGAAAGCCCAATAGAATCAGCAGCAAACGGTGTATAATAAGGGCTGTAATCAGGCTAGGCAGCTTCAAGGAGATACAAACAATGGCTACCACCACGACCCCAAACGTAGAAACCACTCCTAAATTGCCGGTTAATTTGACTCCCACGGCAGTGACTAAGGTCAAGGAGATCATGGGCCAGCAGAACCCGGTGCCGGCAGGTTTGCGTATCGGCGTAGTCGGCGGTGGCTGCTCTGGCTTCTCCTACTCCATGTCATTTGAGAACGCCCCCGGCGTCATGGATAAGGTTTATACCTTTGACGATTTAAAAGTTTACGTAGATGCGACCTCGGCCATGTATCTGAATGGCTGCGTCGTGGACTTTGTAGAAACGCTCGAAGCCTCCGGCTTCAAGTTTGAGAACCCGAATGTGAAGAGCACTTGTGGATGCGGCTCTTCCTTCAACGTGTAACGAAATTTTTTTCGGAATTCAAAGCCTCGTCGCAAGACGAGGCTTTTACTTTTAGTTAGGCACTTGTGGAGGTGCCGCAGGGGTTCCCGTTGGCGTAGGCTGACCTGTGGCGTCTGGGGGCGGCGGTTGAGGTCCTGGCGTGCCCGTAGCTCCAGGGCTATTAGGAGTCCCAGACGATCCTGTGGCACTGCTCGCTCCGCGCGGTGCGGCGACTGTTACGCCAGTTCCGCCGCTCTGTTCCAGACGCAGGTCATAAACGAAGTACCATTCGTCGTACTGGTCTTTATCGTTGAATTCCTTGATTGCGTGGCCCTTGCTCACACTAGCCACGCCCATGACTTGACCACCACCAACGGTCTGCCCGTTGCCAATCCCTGTGGTGGTCAGTGATCCTAGCTGTCCGGTACCGCCGTTCTGGTTTTGTTGCTGGCCTGTTGGCGGGTTCTGCGTCTGGGTCAAGCCTGTGGGTGGTGTGGCAACACCCTGCTGATTTGTGTTTGGCCCGGTAGCTCCACCACCCAATCCCGGATTTTGCCCCCCACCGCCGGAAAGTCCCGGGTTGGGCGCGGGAATCTTGATTTCAGCTTCGCCCACGTGCACAATCTTCCAGTCTGAATCACCGGTCATGGGGTCGACATATTTCTTGCGCAGGAAACGGATGTGGTTGGTGTTCTCCAGTTGTTCAACCGAAACCGGATAGCGTCCGCCGTTTTTGTGAACAAATCGCTTTACTGCGGTTGCGTAGTCTTTTCCCCGATGCACCAGTTCTTCTTCTTTTTCGCGCTTGATCTGCTGGCCAATGCGCGGCGCCTCCACGGCGAGCGCCACAAGGATCAGCGTCATTGTAAGCATCAGGGCCAGCAGCACGTAGCCGGATTCCCTGGAACGGGGCCGAGCTGATTTCATAAAACGCATCGTAAACCTAACGCAGACTACTTGGCAGTTAACTGGATCGTTTGCCGATTGCTATAGAGCACATCTTCAATAATCACGCTGGTGTTATTGATCTGGATCACCTTGTATTTTCTCTCCACGATGTCACCCTGCCTAGCGACGAATACTTCACCTTCATCATCCAGAAAGATCCTCTTTGGCTCGCTGCCCTTGCTGGCAAAGCCGTAAAACTTAAGCGGGATCGGCGGCGGCGGCGGAGTGGGAGTCGGCGTAGGAGGCATAGGCGGCCCCATCTCGGTAATTTGTCTGGCGGACCCTTGCATCTGCGGAATCTTCACTTCTTCCATATTGAAAATATTTCTTCCGCCGGCTTCGTACTTTACATTCTGGCTGGCGGCCAGCTCGGGGACGTGCAGCCTGGGATCGAGTGTGTTGTCGGCGATCTGTGCCGTGCCGGACTTCTTGGACTGCGCTATCTGCGTGGAAGTTGCAGGCGCGGGAGAGGCGGCGGAGCTGGTGCCGAAGTCGACAAAATTGTAAATGCCAACCAGCAGCAGGATCGCCAGCAACACGATCATGAACCGCAACTGCTTTTTATTTTCCGCGCCTATCTTCACTGTAAAGTCCTTCTCCTCTATGAATGCTTGCCGCCGCGCCGCTTGCTAGCTTTCCTTCAGGAATGTCTCAAATTTTATTTGCAGTGACACCACACCGCTTTCCACGCTGGTAAGGGCGATCTGGTTGATGATAAACACAAACCTGTCCTGCTCCATCGCATTGATGAATTTCGCAACCTTGGAGTACTCGCCGGTTACAGTGGTATCAACGCCGATGCGCTGCACGTCAGGCAACTCAACCTTGTCCTTGTCGTTGGTGCTATGTTCCTGGTTATAGCGGATTCCGCCCTTGGCGGTTACGCCAGCCTCTTTCATCAACTTTTCCAGGTGTTGGGAAATCTCAGAAAACTGGCTTGGGACTTTTTGCTCATAGAATTTCTTCACATCCACCCGGGTTTGGGCCAGTTTCTTATCGATGCCGATCAACGGGGTCACTTCACTGGTGAGCGTGTTCTTTTGTTGGCGCAAACTTTCTTCCTGGGCCGCCCGGGCAGAGGGGCTTGATCCCGGCAACAGCAGGTAAATAACCAGCAATAAGTTCACTGCGCCAAGCACCGAGAGGATCAGCGTAAACTGCTTTTTTATGTTCGCCAGATGATTCATTACAAGCCCTCGCGGTTGGCGCTACGCACCGGCATGGGTGCGGTGGGAGTGTAGTAAGTCACGATCTCGAATTTGTAAAGCGGAATGTCAGTTTTTCCCTGTGTCTGTACGAGTTCATTGCTGATTTGCGGGCTGCGAAACCGGCTAGACTTCTCCATTTTCTTCTGCAGTTCAAGCCCATTTTCGTGAGTATCGCCCATCACCACCAGCGTGAGTTTCAGCCGGTTGTCCTTGGTTATTTCAGGCACTACGGAACTCAAAAAGGCGCGGGCCGGCATGATCCTCTGGAGATCGTTGAATAACTGCGTCCAGGAAAGCTGGCGGCGGTTGATCTGCTTGTTCCAATAATTTTTCTGCGCAGTGACGTCGTGATTTTCAGGAAGGTTCGAGATTGCTTCCGCATTGGCCCGCTGTTTTTGCAACTCCGCAATTTCAGCCTGCAATTGCTTGATTCGCTTGCCGGAGTCAGACAAATTGGAAAAATTTCTCCAGGCCAGACCAATGAGCACCAACATGAGCAGCGCTGACACTGCGATTGCTATGCTCCAGCGCATGTAAAACTGGCGCACATCCTCATACTTCTGCGAAGCGAGATTGATAGTAAGCCGCATTATCCCAGCAAAGCCCCCACAATTCCCGCCATGGTGTTGGGCGAAACATGATCACCGCTCAGGTTCTGCTCGGCGCCAAGTTCCGGAGCTAGTTCCTGCACCTCCGCCCCGGTCTGCTGGTGCAACAGGGGGCCAAGTTCCTCCAGCGGAGCGGCGCCACCCACGTAAATCTTTTCAATATGCGCGGCAAAGGTGTCTTCAAAAAAGACGATCGAAGGCAATACGGCCTCAGACAGGTCCGTGGCGGAAAAAATGCCGCCATGCGGATTATCGAGGGTTCGCACCAGGCGCAATTCATGCCGTTCGACTGCTGTAATGGTGATGTTCATGGGATCGACTTTCAGGACCAGCGTTGGCCGTTCGCCATCCACCAACCCGAGCGCTGCCAGTGACGATGGCAGGACTACACCCGGCTCATATCCAATGTCGCGGAACGCTTTTTCGTACTCTTCTATGATCTCGCGGGGAGCAACTGCAGCAGCTACCCTGACCGCTCCATTGGAGCGCGTGATGTCATAAGAAAGCGTGGCCTGGTCTACGTCGAAAGGGAGAGATTTCTTCAAACGAAAACGCAGGACTGGCTCGATTTCCTCGCGCTTGGTCGGCAAGGACTCAAAGTCCAGCAGCATCATGCGAATCGCCACATCCGGCAACACAACGATTACGTCTTTCGATTTTCCGGCTACAGCGCCCAGGGCGCCGCTCAACGCTGTGCGCAACGCCTCAGGGTTCAGGATATTGGGAAGGGTCAATCCGGGCGCAATCGTGCCCTCATTGAACCGCCGCGAGGTGAAGACCTCCAGACGCGGTGTTTTATCGGCCGCGCGAGCGGCTATCACCCCTTCCGAGGTGATTTCACACGCCAGCCGTGGCCGTACCGTTTTTTGTTGCAAACCTGCCATTTTATCTCGTAGTCTCGATGAATGTGACTTTGTTGATTTCCTTCATCGTAGTCACGCCGGCTTTAACGCGGGCCAGCGCTGAATCGCGCAGAAACTTCATTCCTTCTTCGTGTGCGGCCTTGCGAATTTCTGATGATGGCCGTTTTTCAAGGATCAGCTCACGGATGCGGTCAGAGAGATCCAGCAGTTCATGGATTGCTGTTCGCCCGTGATAACCGGTGCCGCCGCATTCAATGCAGCCCGGACCGTCATAGAACGGCACATTGCGCCATTCTTCCGGGGACAGACCAAAATTCTGCAGCTCCTGGTCCGAATATTTCACCGGCGTTTTGCAGTGGGTGCAGATCATGCGCACCAGCCGCTGCGCTAACACGCAGTTCAGAGCCGAAACAAAGTTATATGGCTCCACTCCCATGTTCAGGAAGCGGCCCAGCACGTCGACGACGTTATTGGCGTGGACGGTGGTAAACACCAGGTGACCGGTTAGCGCTGATTGAATTGCGATCTGCGCGGTCTCCGTATCGCGGATTTCGCCTACCATGATTTTGTCTGGGTCATGGCGCAGAATGGAACGCAACCCGCGGGCGAAGGTGAGACCCTTTTTTTCGTTGACCGGAATCTGCGTGATGCCGTGGATCTGGTACTCCACCGGATCTTCAATCGTGATGATTTTATCTTCGTCCGTCTTAATCTCATTCAGCGCGGCATAGAGCGTGGTGGTTTTTCCGCTGCCGGTGGGACCGGTGACCAGCACCATGCCGTAGGGTTCCAGGATGTAGCGCCGGAACTTCCGCAAATCTTCTTCGTCAAAGCCCACAACGTCCAGCACCAGGTTTTTGAACTTCTCGCTCATTGATTCTTTGTCCAGCACGCGGAGCACGGCATTTTCGCCGTGAATGGTCGGCATGATGGAGACGCGGAAATCGATGAGGCGTCCGCTGTACTTCACACGGAAACGGCCGTCCTGGGGTACGCGGCGTTCGGCAATATCCAGCTCGCTCATGACCTTGATGCGGGTGATGATGGTGGAATGATGTTCCTTCGCCATCGGCTGCATGGCCGGAGTTAACACGCCGTCAATTCGATATTTGACGACCACGGAATCGCTTTCCGTTTCAATATGAATGTCACTGGCGCGTTTTTGCAGCGCGGTGAAAATCGTAGTGTCGACCAGGCGAATGATCGGGCTGACGTCAGCTTCCGTCGTGCCAGTAATGCGGTCGATAGTAATGTTCTCATCGCCCGATGTCTCGTCATCCCGGACAACATCCAGTACAAAGCCTTCACTGGCCTCTTCCAGCACACGCTGTGATTGCTCTGTTTTCTTGAGAATGTCACTGATCTGGACCAGCGTGGCAACTTTGGTTTTTATGCGGCGATTCAACAGCAGCCCGATTTCATCGATCATCATCAGCTTGCTGGGATCGGCGATGGCGATAGATAGGGTGCTTTCGTTCTGCTCCAGAGGAACAAAGTTATAGCGGAACATCAGATCTACCGGAACGGTCTTGAACAGCTCCGCGTCGAGGTGATAATCACGCAGATCCACGAACTCGCAGCGATAGCGCGCCGCCATGTCCCGGGCTTTTTGCTCGCTGCTTTCCACGAGGCCGTTGATCGGTGTTGTAGCTTCCATTGTGGTTGTCAGGCTCTTTCGGTCCATACCATCCTACTGCTGTGCTCCCAGGGAAAAGATTGGCAAGTACAGTGAAAGGAGCACGACTGCGACTGTAATGCCCATAAAAATCAAAATGACAGGTTCAACCAACTGCATAGCAGTTGTGAGCGAATTCTGGACGTCTTCCTCATAGAATTCCGCCACGGAGTTCAACATGGCCGGCAATGCGCCGGTGGATTCTCCGACTTCGATCATCTCCAGGGCGAGGTCAGGGAAAAATTTTGTTTCTTCCAGGCTGTAGGAAAGCGCGCGCCCTTCGCTAC
>Ga0206944_1007_pt1 | contig 48092 bp, 52 predicted proteins | sample Alteio_BWOrgHeat_4_FD_152978 | JGI IMG/M metagenome (GOLD analysis project Ga0206944, IMG submission 152978) | Enriched cells from forest soil in Barre Woods Harvard Forest LTER site, Petersham, Massachusetts, United States -... | ecosystem: Environmental > Terrestrial > Soil > Temperate forest > O... | reverse complement strand
CACTGCAAATGATTCTGGTTCAATAGATTGTGTCAAGTTAGCGTCTCCAACTGCCGTTTTTAGGATCATCGTTGTCTCGTGATGCAACTTAAACTAGGATGATAAAGTAAAGAAATTTTCAAAAGGCATCTGGGCGATAAGCTCTCTTTCTGTCCTTGGAAAGGATTGGAAAAAAAATGTGCTTGCTACGAGTATAAATTTTTTCCGCGCTCGAGTGAGCGCCACATTAAATCGCCGATACTCCTTCAAAAAATGACTATGGATCATCTCTTTATCAGATACAGTAGCTGAGAAAATGACAATATCGAATTCAGATCCCTGCATCCGCTCAACCGTATCAACCCTTGGTAGTGTTAATGAAAAAGGTAAAGCCTCTTTCAAGGCGGAGAGAATCATATTATTTTGCAAGCGGTGAGGAGATATAATGCCGATTTGCGTAAGAGAAATGGAGTAATCATCAATAAGCCTTTTCACAGCTTTTGCTATCCACTTTGCTTCCTCCTGGGAAGACTGCAAAGACCCCAAATGATCTAGCTGAACGACGACCATGGATTTAGATGGATCGAGGTCATCATCGATATGATCTTTAAACAATGGATAGTTGGGTAGCACCAAACTCTGATCTTTTTTTGCCACAACAGAGTGTAGTTTGCCATCGTACCACAGCTCACTTACGAACTTACAAATATCTGAATTCATGCGATAGGTTTCATTCAAGCACAAGCGGTTTTGAGCGCCGTACCGAGAAATCAATTCCTGTAGTATGGAGCGGGGAGGAAAAGAGGTGCTTTCGTAGTTTCCCTTCAACACAGGAGACAATTGCTGAGTATCTCCATAAAACAGTGCTTGTCCTTTTCCAAAAACTAAACTTAAAAGTGCGTAGGGAGCGAGTACTTGAGACGATTCATCAAACACAACCCAATCAAATAGTTGTGGAAATTTTTTATTCTCCAATAATTGATAAACCCCATACCCCGTAGCCCCAAGGATAAGGCAAGAGCTGTCATAAAGCACTTCAGAACCTTGCATCTGACCAACTTTTAAGTTTAAAAATTGAGCCTCATCGAAGCGCCCATATTTCCAAAGGCAAACACCTGAAACGTTTGCTGCCGGAATGGTTTTTGCTACTTTCTTAAGAATTTGATCGATCGCATGATGAGTTTGCGCTGTGACCAAAATCTTTATCGAACGATTGAGAAATTTTGCATGCGCAACTAGTGCAATAAGTGTCCACACGAGTAGGTGAGTTTTTCCGGTCCCCGGTGGTCCTTCAATTAAACCGATTCTTTCCCGAAAGGGCAATGTCAATGCTTGTTTTTGAAGATGATTCAATCCTGCAACAAGAGCTCTTGATTGATACCACTGTTCTATCCAAGAACTTGTGTTAGATGAGCTATCGTTAGATGCAAAACTTTTTGTATGCCCAAGAAGCATTTGAATCACTTCAGGACAAACTTTTGGGTCTTTTAATAGGTTTAAAACCTTTGTTATTTTTGGCGCATTCCAATCCGTTGCATCCTCATCTAAGGCGTATAATTGATTTCTGCTAAAACTCACCTTTTGAGATAAAGGGCGTACCGAAAGAAGTCCTTGCTTTGGCAAGTAGGTGGTGAGTACTACAGAAAACCCATCTTGAATTTGACCACTCCCAACTGGCGATAATTTCAAAAAATCTCCGACTCTAAATTTAGAAACCTCGGACTTTGCATCTATAGAAAATTGGTAGCCTTCTTTATTTGCTCCGCCGCCAAGCAAACGGATAGGACCTATCGCCCGAAACTGTTTTACGCGTTCCGTCAAGGGGTTTTTCTGAAATTCGGAAATATCAGACATTCGACACTCAGTCTCGCGGTGGTGGACCGTGAGATAGGCATGAATCAAAGAAGATGAGTGTGCTTTATTGCTGGCAAAAGCCACCACACGCTGGCTTTTCACGTTAGCAAGACACCAGTTCCAAATTTGTCTATAAAGATCAAATGAAGAATCTGAAAAAAGCTCTTTATGATACAAGCTGAGTGGCGGAACCGGGCTACCAGAAAACCCCAAACAAGCACCCACTTGCACGCTCGTGATTCGTCCATCAATTGGCCAAATAAAGTGGGTTTGCAATACATTCTGGATAGAGGTCCAAGAGACATGCATCGCCCATAATGATTTCAATTCTACCCTCTGAAACGTTTTTTGAAACATATGCCAATCTGTAGATTCATAAACGAGAAAGTGCGGATTTTTTCCTTGGTTAACAGATTGAATCCACTCTTTTTGCAATTGGCTTGCCATTTCCCTTTGAAATTCCTCTTCATTTGAAAAGTCTCGTAAGCAAATGTAAACATCATTTATAGCCACTCCATTTTCCCAGCACTGCCACCGGACACTTTCCTTATCGTAATGGATAAAGAACCACTGTTTGGAATTTTTGGGAAAATCATTGGATTCAATATTTCGTGAAACGATCGAAAGTTTTTCAGCAGCCGCTGAATCTGTAAGAAGAGTCTCTTGATAGCAGTAAGAGAAATAACGGCAGGAGGTACAGGACAATTCCATAGAATAGTTTTGAGCTGCTGAACTTGCCACTGAATCTGTTTGCCACTGAGCAATCAAGCGAGGCATCCAAGCGCTATATGGGGCCAATACAAAAGGGGCCTTTTTAAACCTAGAAACCGGGTCATTAGAGGGGTAAACGAGCCCACCAAGAGCTGATACCTTTACCGAAAGCGAAAACGTTTCACCTTTTAAAAGGTCATCTAGCAAGTAGGCATAAAAGGCGATTCTCCATTTTTGTGCATAACTGATAGATTGAGAAAACTTGATATCCCAAACCTCTAAGCAAATATGAGATCCTTGATGCTGGATATAAATTAAGTCCGGATTTCCGCTTACATGGTTTTTACCTTTAAGTTTTGCTTGTGCCAGAAAAAGAGGCTTTTTGTCTAATATAACCGTTTTAATGGCCTGTTGCCAAGTCAAGGCTTCTGTTTCAAAACAGACTCTTGTTTCATTTTGCAACACCTGTATCACTTCCTTTTTGAAAGTGATCCCTTGTTGCCGTCTAGATTGGATTTCTTGATCAACCCTTAAGAATCGAGGGTGGGACTCTATTTGAGCCTTAAGTTGCTGCAACCGAGCCCATCTTGGACATAGATTCTGAGTCACATAACCTTGAACCTGAGTCGCTGTTAATGTTGACAATTCTTGGGTTCCCAAAGGGGCTATAGGAAGGTTCGGGAAAGAAAGCCTGCCCCATGCGTTTTTTTCGTTTTCTAAAGACCAAGGTTCCCCTTTCAGATCGATGTGATGGGCCGCTATTTTTTTGTCGTCCGCCACATGGTGGCTTGGCAAAGGCAGCCACTTAGGTTCTAAATGATACCTCTGAAAGTATTTTAAAACTCTTGGGTCATAAAGACGAGAAGCAATCTCTTTTTGTTGATGTTCTTCTCCCAACCAATGCATCCAACTGTTCCAAGAAAACCCCTTTTTAAGCAGGTGTAAATGAGAGGATATCCACTCTTGAAATTGCCCGGTCGTATGGGGAATCTTTAGGGATTTAAATGAAATCCATTCGTTACATTCAAGACCCATCTCATCAAAATTCACTGATAAGCCCTCTATTTTAGAGGCAAATTGCCTTTCAATAAGATGGTAAAGGATATAATTTGCGACCGATCCTAAAAATGTTTCATAGCGATACATTCCATTTGCTAGTCGATGAACCAAAATACCGTTGGGCTGTTCAATAGAGTTAGCTATTTTTTCTCTCTCTTTCTCCAGGAGCCGCCGGGTGCGATTTGAAAGACCTTTAGGTGTAAATTTGTCTAAAAGAATCACACCCATTTTTTGCGCCACCTCAAAAGGAGTTGGAGATCCCAATCCCATCCAAACCAATTCCTTGCTTGCGATCTCACTCGACTCTTCAACCCAAACCTCAAGAGCTGTCCTCTTTTCTTCAATTTGAAGAACTCTTAATACTTTTCCCGTTAATCGAATGAGATCTCCCACCTCTAATTGCCTCACCATTAAGAGGGGTAAAACAGCAATTTTTTCATATTCCAAAATCACGGCATACTCTTCGTCAGTCGGTGGAAAATTGCTCCATATTTGCTTCCTTTTCAATGACGAAAAATAACGCCATCCTCCATCATATATCCCGGGCTGCTTTGTGGTTTTTAGCCAGTTATTCTCAAGCATATAATGCAAAATGCAGGGTAAATCCTCCGATTTTTCTTTAAAAAGCAGGCTCAATGAATCTTTTGATAATGCCTTTTTCGCGTAAAGACAAGACAAAATCTGCTGAAATAGCACGCTGTAATTCTCTAAACTGAAGGTTTTTTCCACTTGTTGTTCTTTTGCAAGTTCAAAAAAAGCTAAAAAGCGAACAAGTTGCGATCCGGCGCTTTGTCCATAGCAAATTCCAAAGAAGTTAATGTGTTGCTGACGGCGGTTGCCGCGGCCAATCCTTTGTAAAAACGCCATCGTAGAAGGGGGTGGCCCCATCAGCACGACGCCATCTACATCTCCAATATCAATCCCGAGCTCTAGGGTGCTTGTGGCAACGCAAACTCCCATTTTTCCATCTCTAAACGAAGCCTCGATAAATTTTCTCTCTTGAGTAGATAAATTAGAGTAATGCAAAAACACTTTTTTTGAAAAAACACCTTCTTGATTCAGGATATCGTATAATTGCTCACATTTTTTTCGACTATTTGCAAACACTAAAAGTTTTTTACAGCCGGACTTACGATATAAGTCATCAAAAAATAGCGGCAGCTCCCGCTCCTCATCTTCAATGTGCACCCAGCACGGTTGCAGCGACCTCGCAATAGATTGCTTATAGTAAAGGCAAGTCTTATTAAGATTAAAAAAGCGCATGATATCTTCTGCATTGTCAATAGTAGCAGACAATGCAACGGTTTGTAGAGACTCTGTAGACTGCATAGCAAGCCGACGATGCAGATACGATAGCTGATGGCCTCGAGTCTCATGAAGAAACACGTGCACTTCATCGATTATCATCATATGCACGTGCTTTAGAAAATACTTATTATCCTGATTTGAGCTTCCTAGCATCACATCCAATGATTCGGGAGTCATGATGAGAAGGTGAGGCTTTGCATCTCGAAGGTGTTTGCCATCACCCGTTCGAATGCCTGATTTCAAACCTAGCTTCTTATAGATAGGCTTAATCCTTCGATTCATATCCAACGCTAAAGCTCTAGTGGGAACGATGTAGACGATGGTAAAATGGTCAGGGTGTGTCAACAGTTTTTCAGTTGCCGGGGCAAGAGCTGCCTCTGTTTTTCCGGCGCCTGTGCTTGCCTGTAGGATGACATCCTCTCCATTAAGAATGGGTTGAATCAACTGTTTTTGTGCAGTTGTGAGAGTGGAAAAACCGGAAAAAAAGGCGCGGTATGTGTTAGGAAGTAGCTCTAATGGAGAAGTCAATAAGTATCCAACAAAACTTGTTGGGTCTCTATATCGAGTTTATTCACTAATGCCTTTAGCTTACATCTGGTCTCTTGAACTTCAAGTTGACTAAGAAAAGATTGCAAACTCTTCTTCACTTTTGAGGACAACTCGATTTGATAAGCTTGAGAATAAAGTTGCATGAGACGGTCCAACAAAGATTCCCATCCACGAGAAGAAAAGTCAGACAGGCGAAAAATATTTAAATCCCGCCAGCCTTCCGCATAATTCTTTGGAAAAATTTCACTATTGTCATCGTACGGCTCATGATTGGCTTTATCAAAAAAATCGTCCGTAAACGCAAATATGGGAAATACAGAACCTTTTGTTTGAAAAAACTGATCTAAAAGGTGATAACTTTTTGCTCGATGACCCAATCGTCCTTGAGTAATTGATTCCGCCTCATCAAAAAACAGCAGCAATCCCTTGTACCCCATTTCTTTTAGGACCCTCCCTAAGGATTGAACCATTTGAAAATAGGGTTCATTTCCACGGCATATCAAAGAGTGCTCTTTATAACCTTCGACTTCTCGATATTTGCAGACACTTTTGAGGTGCGCTGCAGGCATGTCATATCCCATCAAAGCTTTGTCTAGCCAATATCCATACTCCTTTGGTCGATAAGCTTGATGCATCTTATGCGAACTCTCCTCCGGAGTGAGCCGCTTAGTTTTACAAAGCATTGCGGTGAGCGCCATTCTAAAGCGATGAGGCATAGTGCCTAAAAGCTCTAAAAAATTCTTATCTCTGGAGTCCTTATCAGCCCAATTTTTCCACGCATCCGCAAATTTTTTACCATCTGGTAAAGACAGTCTTTCCATGATTGACTGATAAACGGTAGAAAATTGATAGAAAGGAACTTCTCTTAAATCTAACTGAACGGCACTTGTGGCATAACCTTCTGAAAGAGCTAATTGATTCAAATAGGTTAATGTGTGTGATTTTCCCTGCCCATAAGATCCGCAAATACATAAATGAGCAGGCCTTCCTTTTTCTATTGCCTTTAGACCTTTAGAAAAAACATTTTCGATTCGATCCTTGTCCACAGTCAAGCGATTCACTGCTACCGGATCAAATAATCCGTCCCGTAAGCGCTCTACAGCACGCCTTAAAGAAAATCTATCCATGTTATGCGTCCCAAGCCGGTGCGAGTTGACTTGTCTTTTCTATTTCCGTTTCTTTATGACTTTCCAATAGATTCTCAAGTAGATTAGATTCACCCATTACATGCCCCTGTTCTGTGAGATCCAAACAGCGAATCATCTGCTTGATAAACAAACGGACCTCACTTAAAGCGCCCATCTCTTCTTGTTTTTTACACATGCCGACAATAAGATCATCGGGTACGGAGTGTTCTGCGCTCCAACGGTAAGAGATTTCATGAATTTTTCTTAAAGACACCCCTAAATCCACCAGCTCTTCTCGCCTTAATGGAGTTTTGTGTAAGTCCACCAAGGTACTACGGTAATTCAATTCATCAGAATCTCCAACCGTACGTACCCGGCTCCACAGGGCATCATAAGATTTAAACCCTTTTTCTGATAACAATACATCCGGGATCAGTGAAAAGAAAAGCTGCAAATACTGGGCATGCTCTGTATTATCCATCAACAACCGAACATTTTCGTACGCTGCATTTCGAATGGAAGCTCCTTGCGCTAGTACGGTCTCCAACTCATCAAGAAATAAGATAAGACCTTTATGGCCAGCCATCTTAAGGAAAACGATTAAAGACTGCAAAAATTGCTTACTATTTGTTTTTTTGAGTACTTCAAAGACATGAAACCGCTTAAGGTCTTTCTTAGCAACTTTTTTTCCTTCAAACCATTGGTATAATACTTCTTCGGGGTTCTCATCTTCACTTTCTTTAAGAGAAGTAAGTGTTGAATGGACTTGTAACAACCCAATAAGTGCGTTGGCAAAGTCAAGCCCCAAACCCGGAATCTCACGCAATAAAGTAGAGATGGCTCCAAGATCTTGTTCGTCTATTTTTTGTTCCTTTTGTTGTTCATTGATCCAATGCTTAATTACGGCTCGAATCCCCACCCCCTCAAAATTGCCGCGCAATTGCGATACAATCTCTTGGTACACAACTTCAAATTTGTGAATCGGAACATCTCTTGTCAAAACGACAAAAGAAGAGGCAAAGTTCTTTTGAAGAGATAGTTGCTGCACAACAGACATAAAATGCGTTTTTCCATCGCCATAATCGCCGTTGATAAAACGTACCTTTCCTCCTCCATGCGCAATAAAGCAGTCTAAATCCTCTTCGACAAATTTTAACCAATTTTGACGTCCTACAGTGAAGAAGGAAACATATTCCGTGGGGACAATTCCTTTTCTTAATCCTTCTATAATTGCTCTTGCTTGAAAGGGTTTAAGCTGTTCAATATCTTTTCGCGTCATCATAGTTTAAGACCTTCTATTTTTTTGTAAACAATGCGTGTGTGATTTGGCGTTTTTCCCCATCATGATCAATTAACCAAAACGATTTTCCTCTTCCGGAATTCAATCTAATGCGGTACCCTCCCTCTGCAGTCGGTACTTTAGACTCGAAAAATCGCCAAAGATTTACAGCAAACTGTTCGATGGAGTGTCCTTTAAATTTTCCTTTATCCATATTTTGGAAAAATGCCTTGCTTTGCAGCGACCATACATAGTCAGTATAAAGTTGATGGATAGGCACCGCATCGCCAGTTCCTCGATTTTCTTTTTTTAAGATTTCTTGATAACACTGTAATAATGAATCAATAAACGTTTGCGGCTCAAATGGAGTGTCATAAAGATTGCGTTTTAATTTAACAGCAGCTGAAATAATCCGTTTTGGATCCATCGACTTTATGGTAATCTGATTAATAGCTGTACTTCTGGTTGAAAAGTCCAACTTTCCCTCGATCCCTTTTAACACGGAAAACCTAGGAAGATCAACTTCCAAAGGAAGGTCAGCTTCCTGCGCTAGCTCAAGCAAAGCGCCTTTAAATTTTATCCGAAAATTATCCACCTGAGTCTCTGCAAATTTTCGCAGTTGCTTAAAAATAGAGTCACACGATTTAAAGTTAGAATCTTCCAGAACATCGCTTGCCTGCTTGCTTCTTAAGAGTTCGTCTAGTTGGAAAAAGTCATTTTTTTCAATACATTTAATGCATTTTGCTAGAAAATCAGATTTTTTTTGACGCCGATTTTGCTCTTGTTGATAGGGTTTGATAATCTCTTGCAATTTATCTTTAAAGCATTCTACTTCATTTGACTCTAACTGTGACTCTGACTGTTTCATGAAAAAGGCTCTCTTTTTTTTATGTTAAATTTAAGCACTTACTTCTCATCCATATATGAATTATCCTAGATCCGGCAGTTCGAGATGGCAAATTAATGCAAGATCTTGAATTAGAATCACTTTGCAATGGGGTGGGACATTCCCAAATGGTGAAGGACCACCCCATTGCAAATGATTCTGGTTCAAGAGATTGCGTTAAGTTGCCGTCTCCAACTGCCGGATCTAGGATTATGAATATCGTACTTTTTTGTTTAAAATACGCTTAAATACTCGCATAGATGGGAAGTATAGCGCAAGAAAAAAATTGACCTCTTGGATAAAAAAAACAGTAGAAAAATACTTTAGAGGTAGTTTGATATAAAAGCAATGCATGAAATTTCAAGAAGTGCATCTAGTGGCAATTTTGCCACCTGCATCGCTTGCCGAGCGGGTTTAACAGCATGGCAAAATTTTTCAGCATAAATGGCGTTCATCCCCTTAAAGTCGTTGAGATCCTTTAGATACACTTCTGTCTTAACCACATCTTTTAAGGTAAGGCTTTGATCGCGAAGAATCGCCTCTAAATTCTTTATGACCTGTAAAGTCTGCTCTTCGATAGTCGTTCCTATCAACTGATTTAAAATGGGATCTATTGAAAGTTGCCCTGAGACAAAAAGGTATTGCCCTGCAACTACCGCCTGCGAGTAGGGCCCAATTGCTTTAGGGGCGTCTTTTGTCCTTACTTCTTTAATCTTATTTTTTGCGTTCACTTTCGTCCTTTGTTTATACTGAGGGCTTTGATAGTTTCATCGCCATACTATGAAATAACATTCATGAAGTCAACAACTTAAGATTTAAAATAACGGCTTAAACCTACTTTCCATGGTAACACTCTGACATGCTCGATCATTTTTTCTAATGGATCATCACAAAAACAAATTGCTTCACATTCTCCAAAATCTCTTGTCAATTGGATAAAAGAAGAAAGCAGCTCTTTAGTCACATGCGTTGTACTTTTAATTTCAATGAAGAGAGGTGATTTCCCCGGACGCTCGACAACCAGATCGACTTCAACTTCATCCTTAGTCATTAAGTAAGAAAAACGATATTCAGAATGGTAAAGATCTTTTAATTTTACACATTCCAAAATGATAAAATGTTCAAAAGCACTTCCATATGCTGATGTTGATGGAACAAGAGGCACTGTGAGAACATGGGCAAGCGCCCTTGCAACTCCTGTGTCGAAAAAATAAAATTTGGGTTTTGTCGCTAAACGCTTGCGAAATGAGTGGTGAAATCCTTCAAGAACAAAACCGATCAAAGTGTCTTCTAAAATGGCGTAATAGCTTTTCACTGTTTTGTCATCAACTCCAACATCGCGCGCAATACTTGAATAGTTGAGGATTTTGCCATTCATTTGAGCTGCCACTTCCAGGAAGCGACGGAAGGGCTCTAAATTTTTTACGATTTGTTCTTCCCAAATTTCTTCCTTAAGATAGGTATGAGAATATGCCTGAAGATAACGCAGCCTTAAATCGTCATCTGGAAAATCAAAAATCTTTGGGAGCATTCCCCATTGAAGCGCTTTTTCTAAGGCAAATTTTTCTTCTACTTCAAAAACTGAAAATGGGTATAAATGATAAATAAAGGCTCTTCCTGCGAGCAAGTTAGCCCCACCTGCCTTAAGTTTTCTCGCGCTTGAACCTGTCATAATAAAAAGCTTATCCGTTGACTCAATCAAATCGTGGACAACTTCAAGAAGTTTTGGAATTTTTTGGATTTCATCAATCACCACATGCGTGATATGACTTGGAAATGCTCTTACAATGGAGGCTAGCTCATCAGGATTTCTGAGAAAGCGCTCTCTAATCTCTGTCTTGAGCAAATTAAATGTCACAGAAAAATTTTCAAGAAATTCATTCCTGATGAGAGTGCTTTTGCCGACACTTCTTGGCCCAAAAAGAAAAAGACTGTGATTTTTAAATAATTTTAACATTCTCTTAATCATTAAAGCCCCCTCACCATGAAATACATTTTTCGGAGTCCACTCCGAAAATGCACGACTTTCTCGGAGTTTAAACCAGTTTTTATTAAATAAGCCACATTAAACTCCGAAAATGCACGCCTTTTTCGGAGTCCGCTCCGAAACAATGGACTCAACGAAACCCAACAATACAATAAACTGACTTACTCACCTTACGCAAATAGCAATTATACCGTCCTTTCGAGGCTGACAATAAATCTCCGGGAGGTCGCATTCAGGTGGCTTGAGTATATAACATCCACAAAACATTTTTGATATCGAAAATAAAATGATTAAAAAACTTTTGCTCTGTTTCTTTTTGTTTATTTCTGCAATTATCAATGCGCAAGAGCATGCGAAAAATGGGGGGGATTTTGTGAGACATAAAGTCATCATTGTCGGTGGTGGTCCCGTTGGTTTGTCAGCTGCCATTTCTTTAGCTTATCAGGGGATTGAATCTATACTAATTGAAAAGCATCCAAGTACCACTCACCATCCAAAAGCAAGAGGTGTGAATGAAGAGCAAGCATACCGGAACTCAATGGAAGATTCCAGATATCAAAACATGGGAAGAAATGACAAATTACCATATACTTTACCCATACACATATGAGGGGAGAATAGAGAGCTAAGATGTTCGTACAGAAAGGCTTTGATATAGATTTAGTGCTTACAAAATCTCTGATGGCTCATCTATCAACCGTTGATAAAGGTGAGCCAAGAGATTCTCCTGTCTGGTTTATTTGGGAAGAGTCTTGTCTTTGGATTTTTGGAACTGAGAAAGATAGTTTTATTAAGCGGATTAAACAAGAAGCTCGAGTAGCTGTTGGTATGGTGGATTTTGATCTGCAAAAAGGTGTTCTTATGCATGTGGGTATACGTGGAAGAGCGCAAATTGGCAAAGTGAGTCCTGAACGTCTTTTTAGATTTATATCCAAGTATTTAGGAGATGATAGCAAGAGTTGGAATCCATGGTTTATGACAAATATCGTTAATCCACTAAATGTTATGGTACAGATTGTTCCAAAATCTATTGTTGCAAAAGATGTCTCCTTTTTTAAAACAGGACCCAATTTGGCAAGTTCAGAAATATCAAAAAACTTAAGTGAATAGGCTGGGAAGTTATACAAAGGGAACATTTAAAAAAAACGAAAAAATTATAGCTGAACCCACTCCACATCCAATGGTAGTTTTAAGATTCAGCTCTAATGCTTTGGAGCACTTCGAGCAAATATCTGTATGAATCCAAGATTGAAGAAATTTTTCTCCTATTACAAACCCTACTTGGGTCTTTTCTTTGCGGACATGGCATGTGCAATCGTAGTATCGGCAACTCTTCTCGCTATTCCATTATGCATTCGCTATATCACTAAACATCTAGAAGCTAATTCACCGGGTGTGCTCAGTCAAATTTACATTATGGGCGGCGTTATGCTTGCCTTGGTAGCTCTACATGCCATCTGCCATGCCTTTGTTGATTACAAGGGTCATATGATGGGCGCTTTTATGGAAAGAGATATTCGCAATGAATTGTTTGAGCATTACCAAAAACTCTCTTTCAAATTTTATGATGACCATCGAACTGGGCAGCTGATGACGCGTATCTCAAATGATACCTTTGATCTTGCTGAATTGTATCATCATGGACCTGAAGATATTGTGATCGCATCACTTAATTTTATTGGGGCGTTTATCATCCTGTTGAATATTAATGTAAAGCTTGCCCTCATTGCTTTTCTCTTTCTGCCAATCATGGGTTTATATGGATTCTACTTTAGCAGGAAAATGTATCATGCCTTAAAAAAGAGTAGAGATCGAATCGGGGACATCAATGCCCAGGTTGAGGATACACTAGCTGGGATCAGAGTTGTAAAATCTTTTACAAATGAAGCAATCGAAAGGAAAAAATTCCATTACGAAAATAACCGTTTCCTTGATAGTCGAAGAGAGGGCTACAAAAATGAAGCCTATTTCTATGATGGCATGCTGACCTTTACCCAACTTATGAGTGTTGGGGTCGCGATCTTTGGAGCCGTCAGTATCGTTAAAGGGTCCCTAGATTTAGCGGACTTACTGGTTTTTTTACTCTATCTTGTGATTTTGATTGAGCCGATACAGCGACTAGGTAACTTCATTAGGCTCTACCAAGAAGGCATTTCTGGCTTTAATCGATTTATGGAAGTCTTGGAGGTGGAGCCAGATATTAAGGATGCAGCTAATGCAGTAGAACTTGCTAACGTTAAGGGGTACATAGAATTTACAAACGTTAGCTTTAAATATAAAGAAGGATACGAGCATGTCCTCAAAAATATTTCTTTAAACATAAAGGTAGGCGAATATATTGCCTTGGTGGGCCCCTCAGGGGCTGGAAAATCAACCTTATGCTCTCTTATTCCTCGATTTTATGAAGTGAATGCTGGAGACATATTAGTCGATGGCAAAAATATCAAAAGTCTTAAGTTGGCATCGCTAAGGAAGCATATAGGGCTTGTTCAACAAGATATTTATCTTTTTGCCGGAACAGTTTTAGATAATATTCGCTATGGAAATCTTGAAGCCACTGAAGGCCAAATCATCACGGCAGCTAAAAAAGCCAATGCTCATGACTTTATCATGTCTTTACCTAAGGGGTATGCAACAGACATTGGGCAGCGCGGTGTAAAGCTATCTGGTGGTCAAAAACAGCGTCTAAGTATTGCCCGCGTATTCTTAAAAAATCCGCCCATTATTATTTTCGATGAGGCAACTAGCTCATTGGATAATGAGAGCGAAAAAGCCGTTCAAGATGCTTTAGAGAAGCTAATTGAGAATCGCACCACAATTGTCATTGCTCACCGTCTCTCAACTATAAGAAATGCAAAGAGGATCTTAGTTTTAACCGATAAAGGCGTTGAAGAGCAGGGAACTCATAAAGAACTGATCGGGCTGAAGGGCGTATATGCTAATTTATTCAACATGCAATTGAGAATAGAAGATATTCATGAAGAAAGAAGTTGTCTGGCCATTCTTAAGAACGTTCCTTCTTCCATCCCTTTTGAAGAGTGAAAATAAGGCTTATTCATTCCTTCAGATACTTCGATAATGAGGATAAGCTTATCATTGATGCGTTGAGTGGAGATGTCGGGGATGATGATGGGTGTGCAATTCTATAGAACGTCCCAAGAAAAGAGTGAAAGAGAAAAAAAAATGTAAAGAAACGCAATAACAAGCAGAAATATTTTTACTCGGGAAAAAAGAAAAGACACACTTTGAAAAGTCAGGTCATGGTAGACAAGAAGACTCATTTTGAACTCAACGCAGAGACGGAGAGTCGGAGAGACGCGGAGAAATTTTCAATTATCTCTGCGTCTCTCCGGCTCACCGCCTCTGCGTTAGTCATAAAATACCTCGATCTTTTTGGATATTGTTCTCATTTTTTTGTTCTTGAAAGAGGAGAGTATGCTGAAAACTTTAATTACGCAAGAGGTCTATTAAAGATTCTTGCCCAGGATATTTCATTTGTTGCCTCATTTGCGTCACGTATTGCTTCATGATGCAACAGCAAAACCGCGAAAGTGATCTCCTGTCTTATCAAGTAGCGCGTGATGAAGATGCACTACATAAAAACAATTTACTATAACACCATCCATAAAATAACTATTAAATAAATATAATTGCAAATTAAATAATTTTTGATTACAATAAAAAAAAGAGGTGAACTATGCGTATTAATATTTTAAATTTGCCTGATCTCAATCGAAGAGCTTATTTTTCTACAGCTCAACAAGACTTAGGCATTCGCTATCATAATAAATTCGTAGGATTCGTTCTCAGTCTTTTGGGAAAAGCTGTAAAGCTGCAAGATGCCCAAGGTAGAACTCTTTATCTTAATAAAAATAGCTTATATAAATGGCTAAATAATTCGGGTAAACCTGTTGATACTGGGACTCAATCCACAGACATTGCCAATAAAATTACTAGAGTTGCGTCTAACTTTAATGCCTCTTCACCATTGCCTTTTATTAAATTTACCAAATTTTATGGCAAACTCGAGTTTAAAGAAGCTGCAGAAAGCAAAAAAAATGTCCTTTATCTTTTCGGGGAAAATGACTTGCAAAAACAACGCAGAGCGGGAGAGCGCGGACCCCCTTCCGGTGGACAAGCCACTGATCTACTGGGAAATACATACGATCGCGTGTCTGCCTACGGAATAACGACAACTTTTTATGGCCAGGATGTACCCTCTCTAGATGAATTTAAGGCTTTGATGCAACAGGAGTTTGCCCCATTAGAAGCATTTATTGAGGGTGGAGGCATCGTCATCGTTCCTTGGAATAGACAAGAAGACCATAGCCTTTTGGGAAGGGGCCTTAGCAACATCGCTAAGCATCCCAATCATGCAGCTTATTTTGCCGTGATTGAAAACCATATGCATCGCCTTCAAGAAATTGCGCAAACTGCCAAGACTTCTACAAGTGACGATGAAACTGCAAGGATGGCCTTCTGGGAAAAAGTGGCTCAAGAAAGAGAGGCAATAAATAGAGCCGCTCAAGAAAACGCAGCAAGTGTTGCATCTGAAAGAGATCCATTAATAAATAAATCCATTAACACTTAACTTTAAGAAACATCGTCCGCAAGCAGGGTTGCTTTATTTTGATTGAATTCGAAAAACCCTCCCTTAATATGCCAAGAGAGGCGTTTTTTCTCATGATCGATGACGATAAACTCCCCTTCCTTAAGTGTTGCCATCAAGGGAGCGTGGTGCGATAAGACTTCAAAAAATCCCATATCACCTGGCGCTGTCAATGAGATCACATCCTCTTCAAATACAACTTTAGTAGGAGTGATGATAGAAAGTTTAAACATATTTATAAGTTTTTGGCCTTTTCGATAGCTTCATCGATTGTGCCCACCATGTAAAAGGCGTTTTCAGGATATGAGTCCATTTCCCCATCGACAATCATTTTAAAACCCTTGATCGTCTCGCTTCTCTTGACGTATTTGCCGCTTTTACCTGTAAAGGTCTCTGCCACGAAAAATGGCTGCGAGAGAAAATTGCGAATTTTGCGCGCCCTTGCCACAAGCTTTTTATCCTCTTCTGATAATTCATCAATCCCTAAGATGGCGATGATGTCTTGAAGATCCTGATAGCGCTGTAAAATCCTTTGTACAGCTCTTGCCACTTGATAATGCTCCTCTCCTATCACACTTGGATCCAAAATGCGCGATGTCGAGGTCAATGGATCAACGGCCGGATAAATGCCAACTTCAGAGAGGTGGCGCGATAAGGTGATTGCGGCATCTAAGTGCGTAAAAAGACTTGCAGGGGCTGGATCGGTATAGTCATCTGCCGGCACATAAATAGCTTGCACAGATGTTATAGAGCCAGATTTTGTCGACGTGATCCTCTCTTGCAAGGCGCCAATTTCTGTTCCAAGCGTTGGCTGATACCCAACTGCAGAGGGCATTCTTCCAAGAAGCGCTGACACCTCAGATCCCGCCTGCACAAACCTAAACACATTATCCACGAAGAAAAGGACATCTTGCTTTTTCACATCGCGGAAATATTCGGCCATCGAAAGGCCTGTCAGCGCGACGCGAAGACGAGCGCCTGGCGGCTCATTCATCTGTCCAAAGACAAGACACGTTTTGGAAAGCACCCCTGAGTCCTTCATCTCAAGCCAAAGGTCATTGCCCTCTCTCGTTCTTTCCCCAACGCCGCAAAAGACGGAAAAGCCGCCAAGCTCTACTGCAATGTTATGGATTAGCTCCATCACGACAACAGACTTGCCAACGCCCGCGCCCCCAAAAAGGCCAACCTTGCCCCCCTTTGGAAACGGGGCAATTAAATCGATCACTTTAATCCCTGTTTCAAAGAGCGATGTCGTCGTCTCTTGATCTTCAAATGAAGGGGGCTCTTTATGTATCGGAAAAAATTCTGTATCTTCGGGGATCTCTCCAAGCCCATCAATTGGGTTGCCGAGAAGATCAAAAATTCTGCCAAGAGTGTTTTCACCGACGGGGACTTTGATAGGCCCTCCAGTATCAAGTGCGTTAAGTCCCCTCACCAGGCCATCTGTAGAAGAGAGCGCAATGCACCTCACTAGATTATCTCCTAGCTGCATCGCAACTTCTGCAGTCAATACTTTTCCAGTCGCAGGGTTTTGAATTTGAATGGCGTTGAAGATATTGGGGAGCTTTTCGCTTGGAAACTCAATATCTACAGTTGGGCCGATGATCTGCTTAATTTTTCCTGTAACCATATATATCCTTTTTTTCCAGTCCCTTTAGTTTATGAAGAGGCTGAAATTTCAATGATCTCTTTTGTAATCCCCTCTTGCCTAATCTTATTGCGCGTCAACGTAAGATCAGTAATGAGATTTGATGAATTTTTACTTGCCTTTTGCATCGCCACAAGCCGGCTTGCAATTTCTGATGCTGCCGCAACATTGAGACGTGAATAAAGCTTTAAAGCAAGATAACGCGGCAAAATTTTTGCATAAATAGAAGACACACTGGGCTCGAAAATATAAAGAGGTTTAATCTTAGGGGTATCAGTTGCCTGTTCCTTTTCAAGTCGTAAGAATCTTTCAATCACCACTTCATTTTTCATGATATTGACAAAGTGGGTATAAATCAACCACACCTCATCGTATTGCAAAGATAAATAGCGCTTCATCAAATCACTTGAAATATGCTCTACTTCATGAAGCGTTAACGTATCGCTCCAATTTAAGACTTTGCGCCCTATTGTCCATTTATGATGACTAAAATGCTCAAACGCCTTCTTCCCAAAAAGAATTAAATCGATATCCCTATGTTGATAATTTTTTAAAAACTTATCGGCCGCTTGGCAGATATTTGCATTGTAAGAGCCACAAAGCCCTTTATCCGATGAGATCACAATCAGCGCCGTCTTTTTCACATTTCTTTCTTCAAAGAGCGGATGAGAGACATCTTGACTGCCTAGCTGCCTTAACATGGCGCTCATCTTATCTAAATAGGGAATTGATTGCAGGGCTTTGCCTTGCGCCTTGCGAAGGCGCACGGCAGCAACCCTTTCCATGGCGTCGGTAATCTTTTTGATATTTTCAAGCGAGCGAAGGCGCTTTTTAATATCGCGAAGGGTTGTCATCTCTTAAACCCTTGCTTAAAACTTCCTATGGCCTCATGTAATAGGTGGATGATCTCTTTATCTAATGCCTTTGTTTCGGCGATCGTTTGCAAGATTTTGGGATATTTTTGCTCGAGAAATACATTCAATTCCTCTTCAAAGACCTTAATTCGCTGTAGATGAATATCGTCCAAATACCCTTCAGTCCCAGCAAAAATAATGGCCACCTGCTTTTCAAAGGGGACGGGCTTTAGGCGATCTTGCTTAAGAACTTCGACCATCACCTCGCCTCGAGTAAGCCTTGCGCGCGTTTTCTCATCAGCTTCAGATCCAAACTGCGTAAAAGCTGCAAGCTCTCTATATTGAGCAAGATCTAACCTTAAAGATCCTGCCACCTTTTTCATCGCCTTTGTCTGCGCCTTGCCTCCAACCCTTGAGGCAGAAATACCCACATTAATCGCAGGGCGAACGCCTGCATTAAAAAGGTCTGGCTCAAGATAAATCTGTCCATCGGTAATCGAGATGACATTTGTCGGAATATAGGTCGTCACATCATTTGCCTGCGTTTCAATCACGGGAATGGCCGTTAAAGAGCCGCCGCCAAGCTCTCTTGATAGTTTTGCCGATCGCTCTAAAAGGCGAGAGTGCAAGTAAAAGATATCCCCTGGATACGCTTCCCTTCCAGAGGGGCGCCTGAGCAATAAAGAAAGCTGCCTATAGCTTTGAGCGTGTTTTGAAAGGTCGTCGTAAAAGCAGACGGCATGTTGCCCATTATACATGAAATATTCACCCATTGCAGAGCCCGCATAGGGCGCAATGAATTGCAAGGGAGCTGGATCTGATGCTGTCGCCATCACAACGGTTGTGTATTCCATCGCGCCGCTCTCTTCTAAGATCGCTACTTGACGCGTAATCGTAGAAGCTTTTTGGCCAATAGAAACATAAATGCAAAAAACTCCCTTTCCCTTTTGATTGATGATCGTATCAAGGATTATAGCAGTCTTTCCCGTCTGTCTATCGCCTAAGATAAGCTCTCTTTGCCCTTGGCCAATCGGAATCATCGCATCGATTGCTTTAATGCCGGTTTGTAAGGGTTCATGCACAGGCTCTCTTTGCACGACGTTTGGCGCGTCCGATTCGATGGGGCGAAAGTGCGCCGTTTTAATAGGCCCTTTACCATCTAAGGGTTTTCCCATCGGGTCGATCACACGCCCTAAAAGAGCTTCACCGACTGGCACCTTTGCAATCGCCCCTGTGCGTTTGACGATATCTTGTTCTTTTAGCCCCTCTGCAGAGCCGAGGAGCACAGCGCCGACGCTTTCCGATTCAAGATTTAAAATGATCCCTTGCGTGCCGTTGGAAAATTCCAAAAGCTCAGACATCATCGCATCTTGTAATCCTAAGATGCGCACAATCCCATCGCCAAGGCTTAAGATATATCCCAAAGACTCTAAAGCCAGAGGATCTTGTTTTTGCTGCTCGCTATAGCTTTTAATTTGCCTCTCTATTGCAAAGACAACTTCTTCGGGGTTTAATTTCATAAAGAACCTTCAAATAGATGTGTTTTTAGCTTCTGAAGCTTTCCTCTTAATGAGAAATCCACATATTTATTATCGATGAATAGCATACCTCCCCCAATTGCTTTGGGGCAGATTTTTTCTTTTAATACCACATTTTTATTAAACTTCTTTTCAAGAGCCATTCTCATTTTATCCATCATAGATTGTTCTAAGGGGTATGCTGTCTTTAAAGTTCCTTCAAGAAGCCCCATTTCTTCATCTGCCATTTCCTCATAACACCTTACAATTTCAAGAAGGTAAATAAAACGCCTTTTATCGAGCAGTAAACACAAAAACGCAATAAGTGTTTCATCTTCCACATCTTTTAAAGCCGACTGTAAAATGTTTTTTTTTGTGACAACGGGCACATGGGATAGGCGGAAAAAAGTCGCAAGCCTTTTGTGTCGATTAAATAGGTCGGCAATAAGTTTTAAGGCAAATTTTCTTCTTTGCAGATCGCTCTTTTCTTTAGAGAGTTGAAATAAGGCTTTTGAGTACCTTCTAGCAATATCTTCACCACTCACTTTAGCTCCATATTATCTACGCAACTGGCCAAAATTGCTTGGCTTTGCTTGGCATCGACTTTTGTTTCAAGCATTTTAGCGCTCGTTAGCACTGCTAAAGAGATAATCTCTTCTTTTAGCGCCTCTTTAGCTTTTGCAATCTCCTTTTGAAGGTCCTCTTGCGCTTTTGTTAGCATCGCCTTGACATGCCCTTTTGCCTCTTGCTCTATTGCAAGGGCAGATTGCTGCGCAGCTTCGACAATTTTCTTTTCTTTATTTTTTGCTAATAAATCGATCTCTTTTAACTTTTTTTCATATTCGCCTGCAAGCGCGCTCACTTCATGAGACTTTGCCTCAATTGCAGCAAGCTCTTTGGCAATTTTTTCTTTTCTCTCTTCTAAAAGGCGAAAAAATGGGGGAAATGCATAGCGCTTCATGACGAAATACATCACTAAAAACGCGACGATCTGCCCAATAATTTGACCAAGTTCAATTTTCATTAGCCCATTTTCCCAAGTAGAATGAAAAAGACAATCAATGCATAGATTGTCAGCGCCTCGATTAAAGCTGCGCCAATGATCATATTCGTCATGATTTTCCCGGAGGCTTCAGGCTGCCTTCCTATCGCTTGTAAAGCACCTGAAACGGCGATTCCAAGTCCAATTCCCGATCCAAGCGCAGCTAACCCAACGCCAATTGGCGCGCCCATTGCGATTGCAGAACTTAATTCCATGTGATTCTCCTATAAAAGTCTAATTTCTAATGATCTTCTTCCGGCATTGATAGTAAAATATAAATTGTACTCAATAATGTAAAGACTAAAGCCTGCATAAGACCTGTTAACATCGCAAGAAATAAAAATGGAATCTGCAGTGGCAGCCCAAAGGGAATATTTAAATCTTGGATAAGTAGAACGCCAAATAAAGCAAAGGCGCCAATTAAAATGTCTTCCCCTGCGACGTTTCCAAAGAGTCTAAAGGCTAGTGTAACTGGTCTTGTAAACTGAGTGAGCAGCTCAATGCAAAACATGAGTGGAGACATCACCCATCCCAAAATATCTTTTGGGGAGCCTGCCATATGATAAAGAAATCCAAAAAAACCGTAATTTCTAATATTTTGATACTGTACGAGGCAAAATACGCAAATGGCAAGTCCTGCTGTGATATTGACATTGGAAGAAGGTGGTTTCATGAGCGGAATCAGGGTCAGCCAATTCATGGCGAGAATATAGATAAATAGCGTTGCCAACAGTGGGACGTATTTTTTCCCTCTAGGGCCTAAAATATCGCAAATGGCCGTTTCAAAGTTTTCAAGAAACCACTCTAAGGCATTCTGCAGCCCTGTCGGAATAAGATTTTTTGACCTTGATCCTATCCAAAAAAGGGAAGCGATGGCAATGCCTACAAAAACTGAGGTGAGAAGACTGCTCCAATGGTGGATGAAAGAAGCCCAAGGGGCGCCATGGAAAATTTTATCGATCAAATTGCCTATGCTTGGCAATTCGGGAACTTCGGCGTCAATAGATGCAAAAAAGTTAATCACTATTTCCATACCTTTTAATCAAGCGATACACCTCTTTTAATCCCGCGACAAAGCCAAGGATTATAAAAAGATAAAGACAAAAGGGCTTAGTTCCTAGATGTTCATCTAAAAAGCGCCCGATTATCCACCCAAGCGCTGGGGGGATCGCCATCACAAACGGGATGGTAGCAAATACGCCAATCTGTTTCAACTCGTCTTTTGACATTGATTAATGTAAGGGATTGTACACGCCACATAACAACCAAAGAATACCGCAGAATAGATAAGATCTCCTGCGATTTGCGTAGAAAGAAAAGGTAAAGCGGCGATATAGCAAAGGATTAAGCCATTTAGCGTATGTGGGAACAGCTCCGTTGTCATCCAAGAGCCAAAATTTGTGACGATAAAAAAGAGCAAAGAGCTTAATAAAGAAATCGGGATAAGTCTTGTACCTATTAAAGAGGTGCCCATCATCGCAATGAGCCCGTAGCTTAGGTAGACAAAAGGAATTGTCGAATGGTATCCAAAAATTGCATCGGTGATAATGAGTGTAGGAATAGCTGCCATAAAGGTCAAAGAAGAAGTTCCAAGCATAGTTCCAAGGCAAAGTATCATCGCATTCATCGCAGTAAAATTAGGGGGGTGGGGTAAAAGACGGCTTAAAATTCCAATGGCTACAAAACCAAACATCACCCAAACACGCGATATTGACATGATTGCAAACTCCAAAAATAAAGCGGATTTTGCACGAAAGCATCATTTTTAGGAAGCTAATTTTTAGTTTTTAGGATGATTCTGAAGGCTTACTTTGCCGATCATGTGAACTCTTTTTTTCTTCGATTTAACGGGCCTATCTTCTGAGGCCACTTCCCCTTGATTATCATCGGCATCTTCCTCCTCTTCCGATAATTCATTGACTTCGGTTAAAAGGGGGCTGACCTCTTCACCTGTCACTTCCATCTCATCTTCTCCTTCATCGCTCTCCTCATCAATTGCATCCTCTGCCTGACTCTCCTCATCCGTTGCACTGCCGATTTCCATCTCCTCTACATCCAATTCGGATAAGGGAAGAGGTGCAGCTTGTTGCGGTGTATCTTGACCAAGACTTACCGCCATAGGCTCTTCTGCATCTTCAGTCTCTTGAGCGACGTTCTTAAAATCTTCGACAAGTCTTAAGCCGACTTCACTTGTATTTAAAAATTCACCATAATTGATGAAATTAGTCACTTTTGATACCAGATCTTCTATTGGATGGTCTTCGTAATAATCGATAATTTCAGACGAGATATATTCCACCTTTTCACATATTTCGCCTAAAGAGGCATGTCCCTCTGCATCTATTTCAGGATAAACTTGCAGCGCCTCTTGAAATCCCGCAATGATACTGTCGATCGGCAGCTCACTTGGCTTACTATTGCCCTCAATTAGAGCGTCATAAGCTGTATTTAAGTCAGCCATCCAGTTACTATCATTTGATAATGATTCCATAAAAACACCCCAACATTAACCCATATTTCATTATATCAAATAAATAATTTAATACACAATTAGATCGCAATTAGATCGCAATTAGATCGCAATTAGATCGCAATTAGAAACGTTTTTAAAGGAGATTGCTGAGCTACCTTGTATAAACTTGACTTTCGGCGAAGACTTAAGTTAGGTTTTAAGTTTGTTATTTAGGAAAAACTTCCATGCAACTATTTGCCTACGACCTAAATGAGCAAAGAATATTTGCAAAAGAAGCCGTCAAGCAATGCGACTACCGCTGCATTGAGTGTGGCAAAATCATTAGATTGCGCGGGGGGCTCCACCGCCAACCCCACTTTTTCCATGTTCAGCCCAATAGCGCATGTCGTTTAAATGGCAAAGGCGTAATTCACCTGACCATCCAAAATCATTTTTTATCGCTTTTGCCCCAAGGAGAAGCTATTCTTGAGCATCCATTTAAAGCAATTAATCGCATTGCCGATGTCGCCTGGATAAATAAGAAGCTCATCTTTGAAATTCAATACTCCCCAATCACTGCAGTGGAAATCAAAGCGCGCAATATAGACTATGCATCGCTCGGCTATCAAGTCATCTGGATCATGCACGATAGCCGCTACAATCAAGATAAGTTATCTGCTGCCGAAGATTTTCTCCACAAAAACAACCAGCCCCATTACTTCACAAATATCGATGAAATAGGCCAAGGCATCATCTACGATCAACCCGCTTTACTTTCTAAGGGATTAAGAATTGCAAAGCTTCCAGCATCGCCCATTAACCCATCAATTCCTTGTTCTATTCAAGGATTGGCTAAGCAAACTGAAGAAATTCCGCACGTCCTGCGCAAAAGAGAGCGAGGTTGGAAAATCTTTTTCCAAGGTGACTATTTAATAGAAGCCAAACAAAAAGATCCTATCCTCTTAAAAGATTTCATTGCGAAGGAAGATGCACTCATTTGCAGAGCTAACCTCAATCGAATCACTATGGAGCAATTCTTAAGCTTGCCGCTTGGAAAAGGGCTTTTTTTGGTGTGGAAATGGTGGATTGCAAGACCTTGCATCGCTATTATGAGGCTTATTCTAGAGCGCTCTTGCAAATAATCCTAAATCCGGCAGTTGGAGACGGCAACTTAACGCAATCTCTTGAACCAAAATCATTTGCAATGGGGTGGTCCTTCACCATTTGGGAATGTCCCACCCCATTGCAAAGGGATTCTAATTCAAGATCTTGCATTAATTTGCCATCTCGAACTGCCGGATCTAGGATAATCGTTTAACCTAGAAACGATTATTTGCAAGAGGTCTATTTAATGGAGGTATATAACACAGAAATCACGTGATTTTTGAAAACCCCTGTAGGGATCATCCCAAAATGGCCATTGACTATCGCCTCTTGCCCACTTTTAAGCTTTAAGGTAAGCTGCGTATTAACTTCGCTTCGCAATGCAAGACTGCTTACTCCCTGCTTCCACCCCTCTTTATCGCAGATAATATCTGTAAAATTCTGCAAGAACTTATCGGGACTCCATCCCGTTAATCCCCTGATCTGATTATTTGCAAAAAGAAGCTGATTTTCTTTTGGCGAATAGAGCAAAATAGCGCTATTATTTTCACTTCTTAAGCTATCGCAAAGGCGGCGTAAGTCTAGCGCAAAGCCATCTGCGGGGTAATCTCTAAATGCATTTGATGGGGATAAAAACCGCTGCGATCCCATAATTTTTTGTGCAATATCGATACATCTTTTCAACTGCAAAGAGGCCTCTTCTTGCGTGTGGACTTGCTTTTCGATTGGAAGCGTTAAAAAATCCTCCTGCCCCCCCTCAACTGCTGGTGCTAAAGAATAAGAAGGACTTTGATGCTCTTTTATGCTATGCGCGCTTTGATCTTTACTTATATAGCCACTATGCGATTCTGCACGGTGCAAAAGGGTTTTTAATTCCCCCGTCAAGTCACCGACCTTTTCTTCTAAATGACCAATTTGTTGCAATTTCTTATCATAGCTCATTTGTCTATCAGCAAGAGTCTCTTGTAAGGATAAAATTTTCGCCTGCTGCTGCTCCATTTGCAATAGTACCTGTTCCCGGTAACTTTGCCACTCGATTAGATTGCTTTGAACTTGCCCTAAAGCATCCTCTTTTTCCAGTTGCAACTGCTTAATATTGCCCATTAAGACCTCAATATCTGAGGCAAGACGCCCATTTTCCACATGGGCAAGCTGGAGCTCTCTTTGAGACTGCTGCAACAAAGGCTGCAAGGATGGCTCATCATTGCTTTCATCACTATGCAAGGGACTTTCTACTCGATCGAGTAGAGGCAACGGCGATACAGGCCTTGCTTTGACCATAGCGCAAAAAATCGCTAAAGAGCCTAATGCGGTTATACAAAGACCTATACTCATGACCTCCCAATGCGTTAAGATATCTGTAGAGATACTCAAAGCCATAACAGGGACGAGATAGCACAAAAGTACGAACAAAAGCGCTGTATAACGTGAAGATGGAGAAGAAGTTTTCATTTTGCGACTATCGTAGCAAAAACACCCCCTTTAGGACAATAGACCTCTTGCATAATTCGCCAAAAAGTGCAATTTTAGCAAGCGAATGGAATTATCCTAGAAACGGCAGTTCGAGATGCTAAATTGGCGCAAGATCTTGAATTAGAATCACTTTGCAATGGGGTGGGACATTCCCAAATGGTGAAGGACCACCCCATTGCAAATGATTCTGGTTCAATAGATTGTGTCAAGTTAGCGTCTCCAACTGCCGTTTCTAGGATTATGCAAGAGGTCTAATATCAAGTTTCACTTGCAACTAATGATTATACATATATAGAATGTTAAGACAGAATAAGGGGCGTTAGCTCAGCTGGTAGAGCGCAACAATGGCATTGTTGAGGTGAACGGTTCGACCCCGTTACGCTCCATATTTTTATCATGAAAAAACGTCTGCCGAAACTTTATCTTTTACTGGTTTTCATTTTCCTAGCACTGATGAGTTTACCGGCAGGCCCTGTCAACGCTCTTCGACAAGGGGTAGTTTCCCTATTTACTCCACTTTGGAATAAAGTGGCATCGATCAAAAAAAACTTAAGCGAATACTCCTTCCAAAAAGATAATACTTCCTTTTCGGCTCACAATGAAGAGCTACTGCAGATGACTTTAGAAAACTCCCTGCTAAAAAATGAGATTGTCCACCTTAAAAATGGGATCCAGCAAGAGCTGCGCCTCCTCAATCAACTCACTACCATTGCAGAAGGCAATAATAAAGCAGATGATACCGCTCACCTCCTTAAAACGCGCCATCGCATGGAACTACAAAACATCCTTTCCTTGCAGCTAAAAGCAATCCCTGCACGCGTCATCTTCCGCTCCCCTACCATTTGGAGCAGCTCCCTTTGGATCGATGTAGGTGCTTTAACAAACGAGTCCCTTCAAGCTGAGGTGATCGTGAAAAATAGCCCAGTTCTAATCGGCACCTGTGTGGTCGGCGTGATCGATTATGTGGGAAAAGAGCAATCTAGAGTCAGATTAATCACAGATTCCGGATTAAACCCTTCTGTAAGAGTATTAAGGACAGCGTCAGAGGCGCCTCTTATCGTTGAAAAAATCTATAACTTAATCCATCTTCTTGAAAAGCAAAAAAATATTTTAGCCAATGCAAAAGAGAGCGATAAACTTATCCGCCTCTTAGAAAAGACGGCATTAAATCTTTCAAGCGATTCAAGCGGCACCTACCTTGCCAAGGGGGTGTTGCATGGAGATAGTAAACCGCTTTGGCGCACGAAGCGCCACGCCTTGAAGGGCACATGCTTTAATTATGACTTTGCCGATGGAGAAGGGCCGGCTCGTAGCTTGCATACGAATCACTCTCTTAGCACATCTCAAGATAAGAGGACAACGCCCATCATTAAAACGGGCGATCTGCTTGTCACAACGGGAATGGATGGCGTCTTTCCTCCTGATCTACTTGTGGCGCAAGTCACAGAAGTATTTCCTCTTAAGGAAGGAGACTACTACTACGAGATAAGCGCGCTTCCAACAGCTGGCAATCTCGACGAGCTCTCCCTTCTATTTGTCATTCCTCCTATGAAGTATAACCCAAATTATTAAAAAAATAACTTGCCATTGCAACGATCTCCATTGTATAACAAAAATTGAAAGGAACAATGTATCTGCTTATATGAGCATTTACGAAAATAACAGGAGATCAGTATATGAGTTCTCAAACCCCCTCTAACGACCATAACGGAAAAAAAGTTGATAAATCCGAATGTGTCATCACCTACATAAAAACCCACGTGCGCGAGACAATTGCGTATGCCATTTTGGCCCTTGGCATTATCTTAATGTTTGTTGACTCCCTTTATGGCGGCACATTAGTAGGAATCATCGCAGGTATTTACTTTGGCGATCATGTCGTTCGCTACCTAACAAATTGGAAAATTTGCAGAGAAGATAAAGAAACCTCACACAATATTATTTCAGCTGCAGTCGCTTTAACCTTCCTGATTGCTGCTCCGGGAGTTTTCCTTGGGATGGCTGTGGCAATTGGACTTAAGAAAATCTTTGTAAAAGAATAGTCACTTCCCTCCCCTCTTCCCATGGAAGAGGGGATTCCTCAAACAAAATCTGTTATACCGAACATGGTTCCAAAAGGGCAATAACGGCTATCTTAAAATAAAAAAATTATTTTAAAACATGTATCCTCTTGTGAAATTTCGCCATCTAATTTAGAATGTAACTTCAGTCAGTTTTCTTAACCTAAAGAGTTCAAATATGATATACAAAAAGAATGTCAAAAAGCGTTTTGTCACCTTGATTGAGATGATGATCGTGATGTTTTTAATCGCCCTAATTACAGGTGTTGTCGCCTATAACTATCAGGGAAGCCTTGATGAGGGTAAGGTCTTTAAGACAAAGGCAGCCATTGCCAAAATTGAAACCATACTCGAGCTAGAAATTGCCAATGACGACACAAAAAAAGAAAATATATCGACCACATGGAAAGATCTCATTAACAAATCCCCCCTTGTAAAAGATAGAAATGCTCTAATTAAAGATGGATGGGGCGTGGAGTACGAGGTAGATATGGTAAATGACCATGTAAGAGTGAAATCTAAAAAGTTAACAGATTTGGGTAAATGACTTTATGGGAGAAATCTATCGATGAAAAAAATCGAGAAGAGGCCTCTTACATTATTTGAACTTTTAATCGTCATGCTGATCTTATCTTTTGTGGGCGGGGCCGTTGCGATCGGATTTAAAAATGCGACTACAGAGCAAAATTTTAAAACTGAAGTCAGCAAAGTAGTAGATAGTTTACGCCTTGCTCAAGAACTTATGTCGGTAATACCTGGAGAAAAGGTACACCTGATCTTCAAAGAGGAAAGGGATGGCAACTATTTTTTCATAGAGCTGGATACCCCCTTAGAAGAGGGCTCCTTAAAAAAACAAATCTCTAAACATCAACGTCTCAAAACCATTAAGGGGGTGTTTTTTAAAGACACCTTAAACTATCCCACTACTAAAGGGACAATCGACATAAAATTTTATTCTAAGGGGATGGTCATGAGCCAGGCGATCTTAAGGCTTGCCTCATCTAGTGAAGAAAATCCCCCTTCAAATACTTTACAAGTGTATATCCCGTTAGTAGGTTTCCCAAGACCAATTGAGGTGTTCGATAGTAAAGAAAAGGCTGATGAGGTGTACAACAATTATCGCGATAAAAGAAGCGATGACACTCTCACAATTGACACCTTTACAAGGCTGCCCCAAAAAAATAGCGGTAAGAAATGAGTGCCGTTTTTAACCTAGAAACGGCAGTTCGAGATGCTAAATTGGCGCAAGATCTTGAATTAGAATCACTTTGCAGTGGGGCGGGACATTCCCGATTGGTGAAGGACCGCCCCACTGCAAATGATTCTGGTTCAAGAGATTGTGTCAAGTTAGCGTCTCCAACTGCCGTTTTTAGGTTTAAGGCGACAAAACGAGCCTTTGCCCTTTTAGAAGTCATGATCTGCTTTGCACTTGTGACCCTCATCGCAATCCCTCTTATCTTTCCCCATGTGGCGATATTAAAAGAGGAAAAAAAATTCATCGCCCAAATAGAACTTGACCACCTCATCCACTTACTTTACGCCGAGCGGCTTGAAAAGCTTTTTAAAAATCACATTCCATGGGTAGAAATTGAAAAAGGGGATAAAAGGCCTATTACCCCACAAATGCTTATCGATGCCAAGTATCCAAAATCCCCTCCCTATGCAACTGGCACTTATCATTTTGAACATCTAAAACATAAGCCCGGCAAACCAGTTTCAAACGATAAGGTGATCTATCTCTTCGATCTGGTTTTTACTTTTAAAGGTGGGGCAGCAGAAAAGCTAAAAAATAAAAATGAAATCGATGTCACCTACAAATACAGAGTCGCCATGGAAAGAGTAGAGCCATGACGAAGAAAAGAGCCAAAAAAATGAGAAGAGCTGTAAGAAAAAGACATGTCACCCTCTTAGAGGTGTTAATTGCGCTTGTCTTAACGATCTTTATCATCACAACGCTTACCTTCTTTTACCAACAAATGGCGAGCATTGGCATCAATATCGATCGGATGCAAAAGGATCTGTTTTATATGCGTTATCTGGAAAATAGGTTAAATGATATCATCCCCAAAATCTTGCCACCCAGTGATAGCGAATTCACATTTCTTTCATTAGAAAACGATGTGCATTCAAAAAATGGGAGTCAAACTCTTATCTTCGCCTTTAATAATGGAATCAGCCTTGATACCACCTTCTCTAACCTCGTGATTGCAAGGTTATATGTGAATCCTCAAGGAGAGCTTACCCTCGCCTATTGGCCATCCCGTTTTGAATGGGATCAGCCAAATCCCCCGATCAAAAAGGAAGTACTGCAAGAAGGCGTTGAAAAAATGACGTTCGAGTTTTTTATAGCACCTGAGCCAAAAAATGCGCCTAAAAATGCACAAGGAACGAATCAAGACAACACCACTCCTCCTCTTGAGCCTAAAGGGGATTGGACATCAAGGGCATGGATTAATGAATATAAAGAATTGCCCTTGCTTCTTAGAATCACCTTAAAACTTGCCAAAAATAAAGGGGAAGAGATTGTCTTTGCATTTCCCTTGCCAAGCGCTGCCAATATAAAGGCGCACATTATAATAGACCTTTAAGGACACCTTATGAATATCATTCTTTTTGTGATGACAATGCTCATGCTACTCGTCACAATGACATACGCAAGGATTGAAACATATCGCACATCGCAAGTGTCGCAACTTTTTTTCCGACGCTATATGCAAAAACATGAAAGAGGCTACGTCAATGATGCAAATGACAAGTTGTACATCGATCTAGAAGGTACACCAAAGAATCAATCGGCACAACCTCCTAAACCGCAGGCACCAAGGGCCAAAGCGACTCCACGCATTAGTCTTCTTTACTTTATCGATAAAAAGAAAAGAGAGGGCGATGTAAAAGGCTTTGAAGAGACAAAATATCTCCTTAAGACACTTATCGACGTCCTATATAAGGATGCTCCCTTCTACAAAGAAGCCATCGACCATAACCCAACCGTTATCGACAACCTCATTCAAGCAATTATAGATGCGATCGATGCGCGCACGTCCGAAAAAAAAATTACCAAAGCAGAACAGCTAGCCAACTTAAAATTATCCGATCCCATCTTAAACGATCTTTTGTATAAGATGCTCCTTGGAACACCATTTAAAGGAGTGCTTGTAGAAGAAACCACAGGCACTGAAGATCAAGAGGACGATTCGTTAAAAGAGGAGGGCAAAGAATACATTGCGCCAAATGGTTACATTTCTCTCTTAAATTATGTCAATCTATCCCTCAATAGACCCATTAGAGTCTATCTTGCCTCACAAGAAGTTTTACTAACAGCTTTTGGGCAAAATAAGGACGTTGTCAAAGAGATTATCGGGATGAGAAAGAATTTATACCGCGAGGCGACCCATGATGGTGATGTCAGCGCGTTAAGTCAACAATTTGCAGACGCCTTTAAAAAGCTGCAAGACTCAAGGCTTAGCGATAAAGCCTTAGACTTTACCGTCAGCAAGACCAACCCTGTTGTGTACAAATAAGAGGTTTTACGATGGTAAACGGCACGCAGGGTCTGCAGTTTTGCAATTTTTGATGAGCTTCTCAAAGACTTGGGAAGGGGTTAAACCGGCGCGCTTAGCGGCTGCTAAAAACCCGGCATCTGGAGATAGGCATGGGTTGACATTGATATCGATGATAAAGGGTTTATTCTTAGCATCAACGCGAAAATCGATACGCGCATACCCAGAGAGCCTAAGATTTTCCCAACATTTTTTTGAAATCGCTTTTAATTCCTCTAGTAATGGCTTATCGAAATCATTAAAATGAAAACTTCGATCTGAATTAAAGTATTCAAAGCAATCTTTTTCCCATTTAGCCATATGGCCGACAATTTTTGGCTTTCCATCGGCATAATTTGAAAAGTCAATTTCTGCCGGTGGAAAAATCACAAGGCTTGTGGCCTCATCTTCAAAAAGGGAGATGTTAAATTCCCGTCCATCGATATACTTTTCTGCAAAAAAACCGCTGCCATAACGCTTTTCTTGCTGCGCAATCACATCCTTAACATGCTGACTCTCTACGATATGTTCATCGTGCAAGCCAAAAGAGGCGTGCTCTTTTGCCGACTTGATCAAAAATAGGCCACTTTGCTCTTGATCCCACGGCTTGGGCACATTCAGTCCCCATGAGATGAGCTCTTTATTTAACTCCTCTTTGTCTGCACATCTCTTAAATGCGAAAGAGCGATTACCGGTATAAGGAATGCGCAAACTCTCAAGGACTTCTAGCGGCATCCAGGCATGAGCGTCGCTTCCATCCCAGCTTTCGATCAGGTTAAAGACAAAGGATGGTTGCATATCTTTTAGAAGCTCTTCAAAATCTTTTAAAGGCTCTTTAGATTCTCCACCCACAGGAATCATGGAAAGAGACATTCCAAGCGCGCTAAGTTCTTCAGCAATAAATCTCGCTTGATCAAGAGTGTCTTCTGATGCCTTATCCCCTGTTTCAACAGCGCTATATAAAATGAGATTCATATTGATGCGGCTGCTAATCGATTGCAGGCTGCTTTTATGATATCTGCGATCAGCGACTCGTATGTTCTGCCCAATAAACGGTTGATGATCGTCAAATCCGATATGGTAGGATTTAGGCCGGCAAGTGCGTTGACTTCAAGAAAATGGGGGATGCCATTTGCATCGCACCTAATATCGACTCTACCCACATCTCGACAAGAAAGCGCTTTCCAGCACTTCAGAGCAAGCTCACCTGCGGCATTTCCGACTGCATCGGTTGCTAAAAAATATTCCATGGTATTTGCGCAATCTTGCTTATTTGCATAGGTATGCCCTGTAGGATCGCCAAAGGCCGTCGGCTTCATTTCTAGCACCCCTAAAACAGTATTATCGACGATGCCGACGGTAAATTCGCGCCCGCTTAGGTACGATTCGACTAATACCGGCTGTTTGTAAGTGTTTAACATCGCCTTGCAGCGCTCTTCTAACTCTTGCTTGGTTTTAACTAATGAGCAAGAGGTAATCCCTTTGCTGCTCCCTTCTGCAACAGGCTTAATGAATAAGGGGTAGGCAATATTTACTTTTGCGATGTCTTCAGCACTCTTGACCAAGAAAGAGCTGGCGGTATTTAAACCGTCAGCTTGTACGATAAGCTTGGATAGGTGCTTATCTTGTACTGTGCAAAGAACATCTGGCGATGAAAAAGTGTATGGGATTTGATAGGTCTCTAAGATGGCCGGTACTTGCGCCTCTCTTCCAACGCCATGTAGCCCCTCGCAGATATTAAAGACCAAATCAAAGCGATCCCCTTTTGCAAGTCTTTGCGAAAGCGCATGGACATTGCCAACTCTTTCCACTGTATGCCCAAAAGATGTTAAGGCGTTATAGACAGCATCAATTGTCTCTTGCGAGTCAAATTCGGCCACCTCTTCTTCGCTATATCCCTTTTCGATATACTCTTTTTTCAAATCGTAGGTAAAGCCAATATGCAGTTTTTCAGGCAGTGGTTTTCCCATTGTGTGCTGCTTTACAGGTGTCTTATTAAATGCAGCGCCAAACTTGCCACCCGGATCTGGGTATTTGTAGGCTCCCCCTTCAAAGTTTGTTAAGAGGAGGTTATCCCCTTCTCTTCCCGTGACGTAGTTGGGTAAAACCGGAATTTTACCGCCACCGCCAGGGGCATCGATCACAAAAGTCGGCACGGCATACCCTGTGGTGTACCCTCTAAGCTGTTGCATGATTTCAAGACCCTTTTCAACGGGCGTTCGAAAATGGGCAGAACCCGACACAGGATCGCATTGATAAAGGTAGTAAGGCTTAACCCTTGCCTTTAATAGGCCGTGAAAAAGGGGTTTTAGAACATCGACAGAATCGTTAATCCCCTTTAAAAGGACCGTTTGACTTCCCAAGGGGATCCCCGCATCTGCAAGCCTTGTGCACGCCTCGATAGTCTCGACAGTGAGCTCGTCTGGGTGTGTGAAGTGGATACTCATCCAAAGGGGATGGTACTTCTTTAACATCTTGACAAGATCTTTGGTAATCCTTTGCGGCATCACGACGGGAATTTTTGTGCCGATTCGGATAAATTCTAAATGGGGAATGGCTCTTAGACGAGATAGCAGCCAATCGAGCTTATCGTCGCCAATGCTTAAAGGATCTCCTCCTGAAAGCAGGCAGTCTCTAATTTCGGTGTGCTCTTTTATATAGGCAATCGCTTTTTCCCAATTTCTAATTGAGAAGCTATACTCTCCATTCGTCTCTCCTACCATTCTAGAGCGGGTGCAATATCTGCAATAGGTCGAGCAAAACCCTGTCGTTAAGAAAAGAACGCGGTCAGGATAGCGGTGAACAAGGCCAGGAGTTGCCGTATCGCCATCTTCATCTAATGGATCGGGGTCTTCTCCAGGTGTCGTGGTAAATTCATCTTCTACCGGTATATGAGTGCGTCTTATGGGTTGCTGAGAATCTAAGGGATCAAAAAGGGAGAGATAGTAAGGGGTGATGGCAATTGGCAAGTTGCTTGTGCGCTTTTCAATCGCTGACCGCTCATCAGGCGTTAACTGAATCATTTGTTCAAGAATATCGATCTTTCGCACCCGATTGCGTATTTGCCACTTCCAATCGTTCCAATCGCTTACAGTTGCAAGTGGATAGTACTTTTCTAAAAACTGCTTACTTCTCTTGCTTAAAGGGAATTTATTGATTTTTTTTATTTGCAATATTTGCAAAAGTTCATCTGGCGTTGCATTTTGCGTTGTGGAAGCGTGAGGGAGAAATACGGCATTGACTGTTTCTAGAACATTATCCATAGGGTATCATGATCCTTAAATTAGTTAAAACTTCTTGTCATTCAAAAACAAGAAGATTCTACCATGGTCAACATAAAAGAACCAACCAATCTTTCATGAAAATTTTTCCCGGTCAATCATCTTTAAAAATTCGATAAGCGGCTCTTTTACTTGTCCTAAGATGGCAGGGCATTGGGCCAATAAAACAAGCAACTCCTCTGTTGTTAACGCAAAGCTTGTAGCCTTGCACTTATCCCCAATATACTCTTTTACAATCCCATCCAACTTTTCGGCATAGCGTCTTCTCTCGCTCGTTGATAGCGACTTTTTTAATTCTATAATACTTATTAAAGCTTTAATATCTGGCTGCAATTTTATCGATGGTTTTGATGCAACTTCTCTTTTTAAAAAGAGTTTAATCGCAATAACACCAACAATTGTGATCGAAAAAGCTAAAATGGATGGCCATGGGATGGCTTTATCTTTAAGCGCTTGTTTGATCTTTCCTTTTAACTCCTTATCTTGGGGAGCACCTTCCCCGTAAATTTCGTTAAAATCGAGGGTGAGCTCTTGATCAAGAGGTAATGGATCGACAAGCAGATCAATTGCCGATTCGCAAAATAAGCGGCTAGATAATAGAAGAGAAAAAAGGAATAGACTTCTCAATTTTAACCTTTATAGTCTTTGATGCCGTAAATAAAAAAAGCGCTTAAGCTGCACATAGTAAGATTTGTCTAGGGTGATGGAGCATGTGATGGGGCAAAAGTCAGCGCCCACTTTTCGCAAATCTTTGCGCAAGGCTTGTAAGCGATTAAACGTTGACTCTTTTACCGTTTCTTGCCACTCTTTAGACGAGGTATCTACATCCCAAACCTGCAGCGTTTCAGGATCTTTAAATGTCAAAGCAGCACCTCCAATAGACCCTAGTTCCATTTGGTCGATAAAGCAAAGAAAGACCAAATCATTTCGTAACGCCGCAAGAGCTGCTTCTTTACTAAAGTTCTTATCGATGCAATCTGAAAGGACAAAGCAGATGCCGGAGCGATGCTTTAATCTTACAAAATACTCTAGCGCCTTTCCAATATCAGTGCCTTTGCCTATCGGCTCATATGCAAGTAAAAATCTGATGATCGTCAATACATGCCTTGTGCCCTTGCCGGGAGGAAAGTACTTTTCCACTCTATCGGTAAAGACAACGACGGCGACTTTATCGCCATTTTTGATGGCGGCAAAGAAGAGCCAAGCGGCAATTTCGACGATCACTTCATTTTTTAAGGCCTTGCCGCTACCCATGCAAGTGGAAGGGGATACGTCGATAATAAGTGTTAAGGTGATCTCCCTTTCGTCGCAATAGCTTTTGACATAAGGGTGGTTCATCCGCGCCGTCACATTCCAATCGATCGATCTGACGTCATCGCCTACTCTATACTCCCTTACCTCATCAAATTCAAGCCCGCGCCCCTTAAAGGCAGAGCGATATGCGCCTGGTAGCAAATCTGTTGCAAGACGCGATGTTTGGTATTGGATGCGGCGGATTTTTTTTAAGAGATTTGTCTCATTCATGGCACTTTAAGGGAGAGCAAAATCGTTTCGATGATCTCATCAGATGATAGCCCTTCCGCTTCACTTTCATAGGTTCGCCTTAAGCGATGGCGCAAGATTCCCATCGCCACTTGCTTAACGTCATCAGGTGTTGCATAGGGTCTTCCCATCAAAAATGCATGTGCCTTTGCGCCCATCTTTAGCGCAAGACTTGCCCTTGGTGAGGCTCCAAAGAGGAGCTTATCTTCAAGATCTAGCCCATATTTTTTGGGATAACGCGTGGCCCCTACGATCGATAGGATATAATCGATCACTTTATCCTCAATATGAATCGTGCTGACCACTTGCCTTGCGCCTAAGATATCCTCTTTTGAAAGGATTGCCTTTGCCTTTGGAAGGGGGCCAAGGGTGCCCATCCTCTGTAAAATTTCCTTTTCCTCTCCAAGGGTTGGATAATCGATTTTAATTTTCATCATGAAGCGGTCTGTCTGGGCTTCTGCAAGGGGATAGGTGCCTTCGTGCTCGATCGGATTTTGCGTCGCCAAGACAAAGTAGGGCATGGCGAGGGGAAAGCTTGTGCCAGAAATTGTCACTTGTCCCTCTTGCATCGACTCAAGAAGCGCTGATTGCACCTTTGCAGGCGCGCGGTTAATCTCGTCTGCTAAAAGCACATGCGTAAAAATAGGACCTTTATGAATGCTAAAGGTCCCCTCTTTTGGGTTATATACCGATGTGCCGATGAGATCTGCCGGGAGCAGGTCTGGAGTAAATTGAATCCGTTTAAATTCGCAATCGATCACTTGGGCAAGCGTTGTCACGGCAAGTGTTTTGGCAAGGCCTGGCAACCCCTCGATCAACACATGCCCGTTGCAAAGAAGAGCGATGAGCAGCGCATCAACCATCCCCTCTTGCCCGACGATCACCTTGTCCATTTCGCTTTTGGCAAGCTTTATTTTTTCGCTGCTGGCCTGAATTTGCCGAATAAATTCGCCCGATAAAGTACTGGTGCTGGTCATATTTACCCTTCTAATATTTTCAGCATTAACATAAAGATTTTTTTGATTAAATGCTAGTATCTAGACAAACGACCTGCAGCTCCCTCTAAAAAAATTATTGCAGCCCTTCGCTGACATGGCTGCTGCATCAATATCAACGTCATCCCATGCGTTCCTATGAGACAATTTGGGTGAAAAAAACTAAGCAGTTGCAAGTAGTTTTGCAAGGCTTAGATGCTTGAAACAATAGCCGCTTCTTTCACATCTTGTTGTTGGTATGGCTTTGATTCTGAAACACGTTCGGTATATTTCAATTACTTGGGAGAGGAAACTGGCCTGCGAGATATAAGGGGTAGCGATGAACAGAAGGACTTACTGAAAGAGGATGTGCGGAGAATATCACACGGTAGGGCGAATGATATTTCTCTGCAAATATTTTTGCAGATTTCGCGTGAGTGACCCATCCGGATTTTACTTCAATGGGAATTGCTTTTCCTTCGCCTTGATAAAGAAATTCCACTTCGGCTAATTTTTCTTGCCAACTATAAAGAGGACTCGTTTGACTTGTTAAGAAGGCTTGCGCAACATAATTTTCTGCAAAAAACCCTTTATATGAGCCATAGTCATATTTAATAATTTCTGTTGGGCTTAAATTGCTCATAGCTCCAAGCAAGCCCACATCAAATAAATACAGTTTAAAAGTGTTTTCAGAAGCATAGGCAGAAAAAGGGATCTGTCCTGAATTGACGATGGGCACTTTAATGATCAAGCCTGCTGCTTCAAGCCAATCTATGCCACTTGCTAGTCGATTATAGCGATCAATTCCCGGTACCACACCTGTAAATTTAAACTTAGATCCGCTTCCATCTTGAGTTTTAGCAAGTTGATTCGGAATGGCTTCTAAAATTCTTGCCACGTGCATGGCATTGGCTTTACCCGAGTGTTTAGCAATATCTGCAAGATAAGTTGAAATAAGCGTCTGTTGTTTTTCCCGCACATTTGCAAACGCACTGACCATATGTTCTTTATCATTGCGAAAAGTAATAACTGCTTCAGGAAGCCCCCCCACAATGAAGTAATGAATCAGTGATTCAAATAAGCGATCATGGGCAACACTTGGTAATTGATCTGCCAGTTGTAAGCCTGTAATAGAATCTAGAAGGCGCGTTTCACCTAGAGCTAATAAAAATTCTTGAAAACTCATTGGATAAAGAGTAATGATATCGACTTTTCCAACGGGAAAAGAAACAGGCCCAAGATAGACTCCCAGCAAAGAACCAGCGGCTGTCACAGCAAGCTCGGGACAGTCTTCGGCAAAATATTTTAAGCTTGTAAGAGCCTTTGGACAGGTTTGAATTTCATCAAAAATGAGTAGGTCTTTAGCGACATCAATCGGGCGATTAAAATGATACTCAAGCTCTTTTAAAATGTGTTTAGGATCTAAGCTATTATCGAAAATCCTACAAAGCTTGGGCTCTTTTTCAAAATTTATCGAATGATAGAAAGGAAAATGTTCTTTACCAAACTGATGAAGCAGGGTTGTTTTTCCCACCTGCCGCGCCCCTTTTAAGAGCAAGGGTTTACGCCCTTTTTTATCTTTCCACTTTAAAAGCTGATTAAGTAAGGAACGTCTCATTCCCCTCATTCTAACTGGTTTATTGGATTTCCGTCAAATTTAACGTTTATCTCCCTCGTTTTCCGTCATATATTTCGAAAATTCTTGCGAAATACTCCAAGGAACACTGCTCCTTTGGAAAGAACGAAAAAATCACCTTAAAAGTGGACGATTGGGCCAATGGGGTCAGTAGTCTTTCCCCTTTGCAGAAAGACTACTGACCCCATTGTTTTTCCTTTCCTTATTTCCCATAAATTGTAATGCCTCTTTCAGATATTTCTATAGGGAATTTAGCAATTGATGAAAGATACTGGAATAACTCTTCTGTCAATCCTTCATCGTAAGATCCCCCTGTAACCGGAGATTTGGTAATAATACGACGTATATGGAAAGCTTCTATTTCCGAAAACAATACCGGGCCCCCATGGACAAATCCTGAATCGCAAAATCCATCTTCCTTCATGTTTTCTACCCTGTAACCAGCACGCCAAAGTTCAGGATCTGTAAAAAACTTAACCTCATAATATCCCTTAACCTGATAACGTCCAGTGATTGAACGTTCTTTGAACCAAGTATCAAGAGCTAAAAAAAAATTTTTCCATTTAGAATTATTCATGTTTTTCTTTGTCTGTTATCTACTTCCTTTTCAAAAGCCTCGTATTGCAAAAATTGGTATAGATCTTCTCTTGTTTGCATAGCTTGTAGACACCTTTTTTGCGTTCCCCCTTTTTTTATCTCTTGATAAACGTTAAGGGCTGCTAAATTCATCGCACGCCATGCAGAAAGGGGGTAAAGGGCCATTTTCACTTGCACACTTTCTAGCTCTTGTAGACTGAAAAGTGGGGTTTTGCCAAATTCGGTAAGATTGGCCAAAATGGGACGTTTAAGTACCTTGGTAAAATGCTTATATACGTCAAGGGTTGGAATCGCTTCGATAAAGTGCATATCGGCGCCTGCTTCTTCATACAAAAGCGCTCTTTCTAATGCTTTATCAAAGCCTTCTACTGCATAGGCATCTGTACGGGCCATTATAATAAAAGAAGGATCTTGACGTGCATCACAAGCTGCTTTTAATCTACCGACCATCTCAGGTGTTGAAACTATAGACTTATTATCACGGTGCCCACACCTCTTTTCAAACGGCTGATCTTCAATGTGGACAGCAGCCACTCCTGCTTTTTCCATCTTTTCAATGGTTCGTTTAATCATCAAGTGACTACCCCAACCCGTGTCGATATCGACAAGAAGGGGCCTATGCGTGACTTCTAAAATCCTATCGACATCGCTAAGTACATTATCAAGCGTTGTCATCCCAAGATCTGGTAGGCCATACGATGCGTTGGCAACACCTGCTCCAGACAAATAAAGAATGGGAAAACCCACCTCTTTTGCCATGATGGCCGCATAGGCATTGATGACACCTACGATTTGCGTCACTTTTTCCTTTTCAAGCGCTAAACGAAACTGTTTACCTAAAGAGATTGTCATAAATTAAATCCAATTTGGGATTATACCGAAATGTCCGACGATTCAGGAGTCCCGTCCCATCAATATTGTTTTGATATTTTTAAGTCAACCAAAATTGGATGCGAAAAAAATAGCTTCTAACTTCATTATGGAAATTATAAGGCAAAAATTGTGGAGCCATCTTCCCACCTTAGCATTATACTCTGGGATAAGTATCTTTGGACCTCAAGGCGTGGCCTATCTTTTGAAAAAATAGAAGTGCTCAACCTATCAGAAGTGTTAGAGGATGCTTGAATAAGGGATCGTAAATGCTCCCTTTCAAGGCTGACAATAAATCTCCGCGGATCGCCTTTTGGCCCTCCAGTAGGACTATCCTACGTTTTTTCTAGAATTCAATGATTTATCCCCATGTTTTTTCTAAAATCCATCTTTTTATCGGTATTGTTTTTCTAAAATTCATTGATTTATTCACAGGTTTTTCTAAAATCAAAGCTGTAATGCCACTACTTTTTTGAGGATCAAAAATTCATGCGACGAAATCATTTCAGTTTTTTAAGACAATGGAAAACCGACCCAATTCGAGTACCTCTTATGATTCGCGGGGCAAGACAAGTTGGAAAATCGTGGCTTGTCAATAAGCCACCAAATCGAAATGGTTGGAAATGTTTTTAGATCAGTTGGTATTCAACTTGGAAAAAAATTTCAATATACTCATGTGGATCGGGATGCAAAAACCTATCCAATCAAGCAGGGTCTTCATTTGTTAATTCCTATTCCTCAGCTGCTGTTGAAGGCCCTGCTTCGGCATTCACTCGTGCAGCGTTTTGTGCTTGGTTTTGCAAAGCCGCTTGCGCTGCTGCAGATTTGCTTGGGCTTGGGACTGCCGCGCTTGAGCCTCGGCGAGCATTTCAGCTGGAGCAGGGAGAGATGTTGCCTGAGGAGCTGTTTGGGGAGTGGGTGGGACAAGCGTGGTAAAGCGCTTTTTCAGCAATTGGGCAACATCTGGCCGCTGATATCTCTTTGCAAGCCGCAAAGCCTTTTGGCCAATCTCTTGTGTAAGACAGGTTCTGTCTTGCATCTTATTCAATAGCAGTTCGCATACATTGGTATGCCCACCAGCAACTGCATAATCGAGGGGAATCACCCATAGTTCATCTCTTTCGACCAGGAGGGTCGCGTCCCCAGTTGGACCTTGTTGGACAAGGGCTTGCGAAAGGCAATCTACGCATAACTCATAGTTTCCTTGGCTAGCTGCAATGTGAAGTAACGAGGCCGTATTTGCGGGTGATGGAACAGCGAACATCAATCGACTCTTTAAACATTAATTTTAAACAGGATTATAAAACAAAACACCTATTACTTCAGTAACGTATCAAGCGTTCCAGCAGCTCCCGTAAATAAAATATTTTAAGCTCTTTGAGGAAAAATTACTGGGCTGAAAATTTAGAGAAAGAAGGTTCCGATATCGATATGGTAATTCGACTTACCCATGTTTTTTGAATCTGTAAAAGGATTTATCATCTTCTTCTGTAACGACTGAAAACAATTTACCGCAGAGAAAGCTACAGAGAACGCAGAGTTTAAAAATTATTTACAATCCTGGTAATGCCATCCTTAACTCTCAACACATTAAAATTTATCAATAAGCCTACTTTAAGACCTGAGAGCTTGAGATATGATGTAACCGATGGACCTCTATTGCCGCACCGATAATTATACCGGTAAGCGTTTTCATTTCCTCTGCGCTCTCGCTTGATTCCTCTGCGGTTATTTCATTCACAATGCTCATATCTTCCTTAATTTTGGTTTAGGCTCATTATGGGGCAGTGCCTGTTGTCAGCTAATCTTCCAGTTTGCAGCCATGCTGTCAGGATAGCTGATAACTTATCAAGTATTTTAATGAAAAGGCCCGGGTACTTGTACGAAAAAATAGTTAAGAAAGATGATTATTGTCTGCGAAAAAACTTTTCACGGGAACTGCTGTTCTTTTCAGCCTACTCTTGCATTAAATATATGTATATGCTATTATGTATATACAAGAGGTGTATATGAATAGGACAACAATCATGCTTCCTTCCAACTTAAAATTGAGGGCACAAGTCTTTGCATCTAAAAAAGGAATTTCAGTGGGAGAGCTTATTCGCGAATCTCTCGAGGAAAAGCTGCTTCAAGCTAAGTCTGTAGATAAATCAGATCCATTTTTTGACGACAAGCACTTTTTTAAGGGGGAGATCCCGCGAGACTTGTCAGTAAAACACGATGAATATTTGTATGACAACTTATATTGACACTGGTGCATTTTTAGCACGGTACCTGGTTAAAGATCAATTTCATCATTCCGCTGTTGTAAAATGGAACAAGTTGCACAAAAACAAAACAAAATGTGTGACGAGCAATTTTGTTTTAGATGAGATGATAACGCTGCTTGGAAGATGGGGTGGAGAATCTTTTTCCTTAGAAAAAGCCTGCAGTATTTATCAGTCTGAATCTTTTGTCATTTTAAGACCTGATGAATCAGATGAGATGCAAGCTTTAGAATTTTATAAAAAATTTAGCGACAAAAAAATTGGGTTTACAGACTGCGTCTCATTTGCCCTGATGAAAAGAAATAAACTCGAAAAAGTTTTTTCTTACGATCGCCATTTCGCTGACGCCGGATTCACCATCATATAACCTAGCCGAAGTTTACGAGCCCCTCATCGCGACGGCAAATTGACTTAAATCTTTTGAGCTATAATCACTTCTGTCGGGGATCGCCTTCACCACTCGGGAATGTCGATCTCCAACAGAAGTGATTCTAACTCAAAATAATTGTTTTAAGCGGGAATTGGGAGGTCAAAATTAATGGGGGGGGTGGGCTGCAAAGATTGAGTCAGCAAATAATGGCGTATTCTCATGGGAAAAAAGAAAAGACACACTTTGAAAAGTCAGGTCGTGGTAGACAAGAAGACTCTGAAGGTAATTTGCACTGCCTTTAGCAACGGGAAGAAACATGAAAATACAGAAATCGAAGAAAAAGGTTTGGTTTGAGATTCAATCTTATTGCAGGGATCTACAATTTTGAACTCAACGCAGAGACGGAGAGTCGGAGAGACGCGGAGAAACAGGCTATAAGCCATTGAAAACTATGGAAGTCAAACTGTTCGCAAGATCTTGCTTAAACTTGCAAAGGACATTCAGTAATGGATATTCGCATCATCGAAGAGCGTATTCGAATATACAATCCCCAATCAAAAAGAGATGAACTCAATGCTTTTAAAGAAATTGCGCAAGAAATTACTCTGCTTGCTCTCAGCCGAAGTGAATTTTTTAAACACGGCGCCTTTCAAGAAGGAACTGCTTTAAGAATTTTGTATGGTCTTCCTAGATTTTCAGAAGATCTCGATTTTATTCTTTTTAATCCAACTTCAAATTTTCTGTGGAAACCGTTCTTAAGTGAAATTCAATTGGAGTTTCAGTCGTTTGGGTTGACCGTAGAAGTCAAAGATCGTTCGGAAGCAAATACAGCAGTCAAAAAAGCGTTTCTTTAAGAAACTTCCTTTGGAAAGGTGCTGCAACTCACCTATGCTAGAGATCGTTCTGATACTCAGAATATTCAAATCAAATTAGAGATTGATACTAATCCCTCCCAAGGATCTGTCTTCGAGACAAAGCTTCTCGATTTCCCAACTCCATTTTCGGTCGTCATTCAAGCCCCTTCTAGCTTATTTGCAGGTAAATTACACGCCTTGCTTTGCAGAGATTATGTAAAGGGAAGAGATTGGTACGACTTCATTTGGTATGTCACAAGAAAAACAGGGGTCAATTTTACTTATCTTTCAAACGCTCTCGATCAGCATGGCCCATGGAAGGGAAAATTGAGTGGGACAAAAGTTGTGATTGATATGCCCTGGCTTACTCAGGAGCTAGAAAAGAAGGTACTAACGATCGATTGGAAACTGGCAACAAAAGATGTGGAAAATTTTATAAAACCAAGAGAGCTTAAAAGCCTAGAACTGTGGAATGCACCATTTTTCACTCACTTCATCCATAAACTCTGATTTCAGACCTCCTGCCACGCTGGCGTGGCGGGAGGTCATGTTTTTTATTCAAACTACGTAATACCCTGCCTCTGCGTCCTCTCTTTCATTAGTCAATCTATTTCTAAAATTCCTGTCGCCCGCAATATTTTTATTCCAAAAATCTGAATGCTCAGCGTTTATTCTTGGCAGGAGTAAAATTTCTACGTCGTTACCTCGTCCTAATATCTTATCTTTTGCTTCATTTTTTTCTGCAAACATTTTAGCTGCTTCTTTACCGTTGCAAACGGCTTGTAGCGTTGAAATAGGTAGAATTGCATGAAAAATTGCTTGCATCACATGTCGAGCTGTACGATAAAGCCCATATCCAAATCCTAGAGGAAATGTCAGGAAAAATTCCGCACCGAAACCTTCCTTCTTAATTATCTTTATACACAATAAAACGCTAAAAATGGGCGCGGCAACAGCTCGAATGAGATGGTCGATCACCTGCGCTGGATATTGAAATAATTGAACGCCGTGCGCGCATATATCACTTGAACTTTTTAGTGACATATTATGGATAATGTATGCACAGGGTCGTAAATTTTCTAAACTTTTATCTATTGAAGGAATCATGAAAGTCTCTGTTAATTAGTTATTTGATTGAATTTAATTTTATTATAAATGTGTTATTAATGTCAATATTTATTTAATTTATATAGTTGCTGCAGGCTTTCTGCAAAGATTTTAGTTGCAAGAAAAAATCAGAAACAAAATCGGGCACGCACACGGGCCTTGTAGGATAAGTCGACCCGGTTTTTGACAAAGAGAAAACCCACTCGGTTTGAAAGATTTCTCAAAGTGCTTAAAATGGAAATGATTTCCCATGAATAAAGATAAAGAAGGTGTTGTATTTCCTTTATAGAAACATGTGCCTGTACTTGAAACATAGGTGAAAATGGAATGATTGGGGTCATGACGTCCCTTGCAGTTGAACAAGGCCCAATCCAGCCAGTAGTTTGACGGCACCAAAACGAATACCTTTTTATTTGCTGTAGTGATGTTCATTAGACCTAAGATTGTTTCATTCGCGAAAAGAAAATGCTACACCTAAAGTGTTTCAAAATTGTAAAATAAATTTAATTTAAAGAGAATGGTTATGAGTAGAAAAATCTATTTAGCGTGTTTCTTATTGCTGATCTCTCTGACAACTACAATACAAGTATTTTCAGAGGTACGAACAATCCACAATCTCGCTGAAATGCCTACAAGCGAATTTTCAAGAGAAACACTTGTGATGTTTGATATCGATGACGTGCTGATCTATCCTAAAGACGCGTTGTTGCAAAATTGGCGTAGCGAATGGAAACCTGAAAGGGTGAGGGTTTGGACACCAGAAGAAGATACCATCGCTTGGATGAATGAAAATTTCCAAATTATGGATCCCGATGGACCCAAAATAATCGACAGATTAAATGAACGTGGAGTTCCAACGATCGGGTTTACCACCTTCGCGATGGATAAATCGGGCATGGTAAAGTCAATCCCTGAGTGGCGTTCGAAGCAACTGGAGGAATTGGGACTGCACTTTAAGATGAAAAACGAAATCGTTTTCCCCATTCAAGAAGGGTTTGTTCCGCCTTCCTTCGAAAAGGGGGTCCTGTATTGCGGAAATTTCTATAAAAAAGACAAAGACAACCAAGGTAAAATCCTTTCCCTCTATTTAGATTGGCTTAAGTGGACGCCAAAACTAGTTGTTTTCGTTAATGATAGAAAACAGAACCTTGAGACGGTCAAAAATGAACTCGATAGACGAAAAATCCCATTCCTTGGCTTCCTCTATATTCCAAAAAATTTCGATCCTATTGATGAAAAAGTGGCCAAGCTGCAGTACACCACCATCATCGACCAAAAGAAGTGGCTCTCAGATAAGGAAGCAAAGCAACTTCTTTTACGTGAGAGTACCAAATCATAGTAAGGTGGATCGGCCTGCAATTGTGTTTTCTCTTTGTCAAAAATCCGAATTTTGAGGTTGTTTGTGTATAAACAAGTAGCTGAAATCTATGCACACCGCATTTGGGATAATAAAGATTTAACGGCCGTCGATGAACTCTTTCATGAGAAATGTGTAGTTCACAGCCTGCTTGGAGATTTTTATGGACCTGAATCTATGAAAAACGTTATCCAGGCATGGTTGAAAGGTTTTCCTGATTTAGTAGTAAAAAATACTGCAATTATTGCCGAAAAAGATCTTGTTGTGATTCATTGGCAAGCCAGAGGGTCTCATCAAGGCGAATTTAAAGGTATTAAACCAACTGGAAAGTCCATTTCCTACGCAGGTGTCACCATCTATAGAATTAACCAATCTAAAATTGTTGAGTACTGGGCTTATCTTGATATGCAGCATCTCCTAAAACAAATAAGCTAAGCAAAGTATATAGTCCTTCCAGCTGAAAGCTGGAAGCAGTATAGACAAATGAAACTTCTGTTTTTTCATTTTATAGCTAAGACCTCAATAAGACTGTCACTCTGATTGGCAAGTTGCGTTCTATGGAAATCTATGCAGAGTTGTTCTTGATAGATTTTTACAGAGCTCAACTATCCATGGAAGGTTTTAAGCTGGCTAAATCTGGTCCCGTTTTAAAAAATGAAACATTCTTTGCAACGATAGACTTTGGAGCAATCTGCACCATCATATTCAAAGGATCCACGATGTTGGCTATAAACCATTTGTTCCAGTCATCACTGTTTTCTCCCAAATATTTGGATACAAAACGTTTAACCTAAAAACGGCAGTTCGAGATGCTAAATTGGCACAAGATCTTGAATTAGAATCACTTTGCAGTGGGGCGGGACATTCCCAAGTGGTGAAGGACCGCCCCACTGCAAATGATTCTGGTTCAAGAGATTGTGGCAAGTTAGCGTCTCCAACTGCCGTTTTTAGGTTTAAGGCGTTCGCAATCTACTTTACCAATTTGTGCCATGCCACGTATTCCTACATGTTTAAGAACACCTTTTTGTAAGTCAAAGTCTACCACGCCAACCGCACACTGAGATTCTTGTTGAAGTCTTTTAATAAAGCTATCCTCGTTAGTTCCAAAAACCCATAACTAAGATTCTTCCCAAATGAACCAGACAGGAGAATCCCTTGGTTCACCTTTATCAACCGTTGCTAGATGAGCCATGAGAGGCTTGCTTAACACTCTATCTATTTCAAAATCTTTCTTCCCGAACATTTTTAGCTCTCTTTGTAAACAGCTATGATAGTTTCTTTGCGATGATGCCAACCATATCTTTTCCAGGACGCCTTTCAGGATTTTCCTCATTGATGATTGCAAGATCGAACTCTTCAAATAATTTGAAAGCCATGTCCCTCGAAAAGCTCTTTTAAAGTGCTCATTTCCATATATAAATTACTTCGTTGCAAGCACTTCAATCACCGAATCGATCTGGTTAGAGAGTGTGGATCTTTGAAAATCTGTGAAAAGCTGTTCTTGATACGCTCTTATATGGTTTATGGAAAACGCGTAAGAAGTAATAGCACTCTTTATCGATTCTTCGCTATGAAAATATCTTGAATAGCTGCTGCCGTTCCAGCAGCAAGTCGTTAAATGAGTTATTGGATTAAATGTAGAGTGTGTACTTTTTGCCTCTTGACTTTCCACCGAGCGAACCACTACAAATAGTTTGCCTTGAGCGCGTAGTATGCGATACAATTGGCCAAGAGCGATTTGAAGGTCTTGTTTGGATAAGTAGTGGAGAACAAGACGTGCGTAGACATAATCAAAAGATCCATTTGGGTACGGTAAAGGATCGATGACATTTTCAATTTTAACTTCAATTTGTTTTGATAACCCTTTGGCAGTTACTTGAAGACTTACATATTCTGCGCCAATAGGGTCAATGGTAGTTGTAATAATGTGACGCTGTGGATGATCGAGGGCCATACGTATTTCAGCGCACCCTGCGGTCGATATTCCTACACTGTAAATTTTTTTATCATTTTCAGTAAGGATGGCAATGCCATTTATTTCGCTAATGGATAATTGGTTATTCATAGCTTTCACCTATCGATTCATGGTGTATAAATTTGCATTTTTTGCTATTGTCTTCATTTGAGTTTTCTCTAAAATATTATGGATAATTATGAAAAAAAATACATTGGTTATTTTGTTTATACTTTTGTGTGGCTG
>Ga0206944_1006_pt1 | contig 49988 bp, 45 predicted proteins | sample Alteio_BWOrgHeat_4_FD_152978 | JGI IMG/M metagenome (GOLD analysis project Ga0206944, IMG submission 152978) | Enriched cells from forest soil in Barre Woods Harvard Forest LTER site, Petersham, Massachusetts, United States -... | ecosystem: Environmental > Terrestrial > Soil > Temperate forest > O... | reverse complement strand
GGAGCGAAGCGACGTGGAATGTGGGGTTGCTGCACTGAAAGCGGCTGCCTCCGTTGGTCACGGCAGTGACCAAAGTGTGATAGCCCCGCATGAAACGGAGCGAAGCGACGTGGAATGTGGGGTTGCAAGTAGTTGATAATCAAGCTGCGGTAGCAGCGATAGTACACATATGGGTAATAGGATGGAGGCACGAGCAGAGGCAGAGGCACGGGATTTTAGTTTCGAAAGAAGTTTAATGTTAGCGATAGGTCACTCAAAAGGAGCTATTTTATTTACATACCGTCGATTTTCAGTGGGCTTGGCTTATTTTCACAGCCTCTACTCGGCAGCTTCCACAGGCTTGACGACCATGATCGCATCATAAACGGGATTTAATTTTAAGGGATCTGCCAATTGATTATAGGCTTGAGCGCTTCTATTGCTCGGGACAAGACTTGCTTTGGCATTTACCCCTTCTAGTAGCCATTTTTTGCTCTCTCTTCTGCAGCTAATATAATGGTAACCGTGATCTTTTAAGGGTTGCATTGCAGATATATCAAACACGCTAATCGATTTATATTCTGTCTCATTAGCCGGGAACATTGAGGCCGGATGTTTTGCAAACATGAAATTGCAATAGATTTCATACGCTGAATGGCTCGCTTCAACCGTTGGTAAAAACGTCCCGCAATACGCCCTCCAAAATTCCCTACGTTGATTACCTTGAACTGAATTGATTAGGTCTTCAACAATTGCCTTTTTAAATATCATATGATTAAAGATGCCATTTGCAGAAAGGTAGGCAGATTTTTTTAGATCCGGAAGCAATTGATAAATAGACTGCTTACCGTCACTTTTTAGGAGCGTGCTTAAATTAAAAAAACTCTTAAACGATTCTTGTTCAAAATTTATCGGATTTAAAATAATTGTGTCAGGCTGCAAGACAAGAAATGTCGAAGATAATTCGGGAATCACAACAGCTGCATATAAGCGCAGCAGCTCTTCATATTCGGAATTGGCAACATCTTTAGAAAGCTCAGCATTTACCTCTTCTTTTGTGAAAGGATAGTTGCGCGTATCAAACCATTCAGCCTTATCTGTGAGCTTATTTTCTGAGACAACAATGACGCGCCCTACATTGGCAGCATTTTCTTTGACCCCATTTAAGCATAAGTCTAATGTATTTATGTCAGAAGCCGTTGATATCACGACCACATCGATTTTATTATTTGGCAAAGAGTTAGGTTTTGGCCTTAGTGCTGCTTGATCTGCGCTAAGGTAGCTAAAAAGAGATAGCGCACATCCAAAAAAACGGTAAATGTAGGTTTTTGAAATCTTCATCATGATTGTCCCTTAAGGTTTGGTAAGCTTTATATCAGAATGGTCTTACAAAATACAACATATTTGTAAAAACATTATTTTTTGTTGAGGTTTTCTGCGGAAAATGATAGATTTAAAGCGTTTACGGTTTAATCTTAAGAGGTATTTCATGTACGGTCAAACAACTTTAGAGCCTAAATATTCTGTTAAAGAGACATCGTTTAGCGATGTAAGAGCTGCTCCCTTGCACACAAAATTTAAAACTCTTGCAGCCTATCTTAACGAAATGATTGTAGGACAAGAAACTTTAGTCAATCGCTTGCTAATTGCCCTCCTTTCCGATGGACACCTGCTCGTCGAAGGAGCACCTGGCCTTGCTAAAACAAGGGCCATTAAAACTTTAAGCGATGGGATTGAGGCAAGCTTTCATCGGGTGCAATTTACTCCAGACCTTTTGCCGGCGGATCTGACCGGCACAGAACTCTACCGTATGGAGACTGGCATTTTTGAATTTGTAGGCGGCCCCCTTTTTCATAACTTAATCCTTGCCGATGAGATTAATAGAGCGCCAGCTAAGGTGCAATCAGCGCTTTTAGAAGCTATGGCAGAAGGGCAAATCACGGTCGGAAAAAAAACGTATCCCCTCCCCTCTTTATTTCTTGTGATGGCGACGCAAAATCCAATTGAACAAGAAGGCACATATCCGCTTCCGGAAGCTCAGCTCGACCGCTTTTTACTGCAAGTTAACGTCGATTATCCTGACGCTGCAAGTGAACTTAAAATTGTAACCCTCGCTTTAAAAGAAGCTTTTGCAGCGAAACAAGCCAAATACATCGAACGACTTAAGCAAGAGGATATTTTGCAAGCAAGACAAGTCGTTTTAGATGTGTATATGAGCGAAAATATCTTACAGTATATCGTTCAATTAATCCTTGCCACAAGGCATCCCGAGAAATATGGAAAAGAGCTTGCAAGTTGGATCCAATATGGAGCAAGTCCAAGAGCTACAATCGGCCTTGCAAGGGCTTCAAAGGCGCTTGCTTTTTTAAGCGGTAAAGATTACGTGGGACCTGAGCACGTTCAAGCGATTGCCTACGATGTTTTAAGGCACCGCCTCATTTTGACTTACAAAGCGGAAGCTGAAGGCATTACCACCGATAGATGCATTCAAGAAATCATCGCAAAAGTCGCTGTTCCATAAATATCACTTCAAGAAAAGTTTTAAGAAATGCATGACGAAAAAGGAATTGCTGACGAAAAGGCAGTTTTTATCACACTTGATGATTTGATATCTCTTAAAGGTAAGGCAAAAGCGTTTTCCCTTTTTAAGTCCAAAAGCGCTTCTCTACATTCCGGAGGTCATAAATCGCATCTTTTGGCGCGTGGCATGGAGTTTGCCGAGACAAGGCGCTACCAAGCTGGTGATGACATTAGAACAATCGATTGGAGAGTGACTGCAAGGACAGGAAAACCCCATACGAAGCTGTTTTCTGAGGAAAGAGAGCGCTCCATTTATACTTGCATAGACTTTCGCTCTCCCATGTTCTTTGCAACTCAAGGAGTCTTTAAGTCTGTACAAGCAGCAAAAATTGCAAGTTTAATTGCATGGAAAGCCGCAACTTCAGGCGATCGAATTGGGGGACTTATCTTTGACAATTACGGACTCACAGAAAAAAGACCCATGCGCGGTAAAAGCGGCGTATTGCCTCTTCTTGAATCGATCTCATTTTCTGCTAAGTATAGCGAGGATAAAATGGTAAGGGGACAGATTGCAAGTATGGACCTTGCTCTTTCCCATATTTCAACTACAGTACGTCCGGGCAGTCTTGTCTATATCATTAGCGATTTTAGAAGATGTGGGATCAATTTAAATACATATCTTCATAAAATTGCAAGCCACTCTCAAGTTGTTCTTTGCTTTCTCTATGATCCAGTAGAAGAAGAGCTGCCGAGTCACAATTCTTTTGCTATCACTGATGGCAAAAGCAGCTATTCGTTACAGACACATAGCAAAAAGATGCTAGATGCCTATAAACAGCAATTTAACCAAAGAAAAGAGCAGCTTAAATCGGTCTCTCAAAAAAAAATCCATTTTACGATGTGTGCCACGACCGATGATCCCACAAACATGACATTGTTAGATTGAATATATGCCAAATCATACGCCAAATATTGACATGTTAAGAGACATCCATCTTCCTGAAGCCATCTCGATGGGAACTGATAAGTATCTCATTATAACGCTTGCAATGATCTTAGGGGCCATTGTGATTGCTCTTATCTGTTATTTTCTAAAAAAACTCTTAAGACCCACTTTAAAAAAGGAAGCTCTTTTTCATCTTGCAGCCATTGAAGAAAGTTTTTTGGCGACATCTGATTCTAAGAAGTGCTTAATGGATTTGTCAGGTCTTCTTAGACGAGTGGCCATCACAAAAGATAAACAAAATGCAAGCCTAACAGGCATCAATTGGTTAAAATATCTCGATGGAGAAATTAAACAAGACGATTTTGAAAATGGAGTTGGAAGAGCGCTTTTGATAGGTCCTTATAGCAGAACCATTGAAAATACTGACGTTTATAAACTAATTGACCTTTGCAAACGTTTTTTGGAGGCACAATGATCCATTTTGAATGGCCAATTGTCTTTCTTCTTCTTCCGTTGCCACTGCTGATTACCTATGCTTTAAGGGTCCTAAGACCTACTCCAAAGGATTCCTTAGAAAAGTCTCAGTTAATTGTGCCCGATATGGAGGACTTTGTCCATCTAACACAAAGGGTTAAAGAGGCAAAAAGCAGTACAATTAACGTCTCTTTTCTATTGAGCGCGCTTTGCTGGATATTTTTAATTTGCGCAGCTGCAAGGCCTTTAAAGCCTTTAGATCCGATTGAAATTCCAAAGTCTGGTCGAGACCTTCTCCTTGCAGTCGATCTATCGGGAAGTATGGCCACTAAAGACTTTGAAATGAATGGCAGGTATTTTGATCGCCTATCCGCCACAAAGTTAATTGTAGGAGATTTTATTGAAAGAAGAAAAGGAGATCGAGTTGGCCTTATCCTGTTTGGAACAGAAGCTTATCTTCAAACTCCCCTCACCTTTGATACTGCGACCGTTAAGCAACTCCTCATGGAAGCTGCCATTGGTCTAGCTGGGACTGAAACTGCCATTGGAGATGCCATTGGCCTTGCCGTCAAACAATTAAAAGATGCGCCTAATCAATCTAAGGTATTAATATTGCTAACCGATGGACAAAATAATCAAGGCGTACTAACGCCTGAAAAGGCAGCAACCATTGCAGCAAATGCCGGATTAAAAGTTTATACAGTGGCCATCGGCGCAAAAGATGCGATGATTCAAACTCCTTTTGGGCTTCGCAAAGGTGGACAATCTTCTCAGATAGATGAAAAAGCGTTGCAAATGATCGCAGAGAAAACATCTGGAAGCTATTTTAGGGCCTATAATGCCGATGAGCTTGCAAAAATCTATCAAAAGTTAGATGAATTTGAACCCGTTGAAAAATTGGCAGAAGTATTGAGGCCAATCGATGAGGTCTTTTACGTGCCACTTTCTATAGCCTTACTCCTCATCGCTTCACTTGTGATTTATAAAATATGGAAGAATTCCCGATGAACGACTTTCATTTTATTAGACCCTATTCCCTTTTTCTTTTGATTCCTTTAGCTTGCCTTCTTTTGGCTCTTTGGAGCCAAAAAGGAAAAGGTTCCAGCTGGACCAAGTACTGCGCCAAACACTTAATTCCTTTTGTGATTAAACAAAAAAAGGAAAGAAGCTCAATTGGCTTCCTCTTTTTTGCAATCATGTCCACTCTCCTTATTTTTTCCTTAGCCGGCCCCTCATGGGAACAAATCGCCTTGCCCCTTGCAAAGTCGACTTCCGATTTAGTGATCGCCTTAGACCTCTCCCCTTCTATGCTTGCAGAAGACATCAAGCCAAGTCGTTATAAAAGAGCTTTATATAAAATTGAAGACCTTCTTGCCAAGAGATCTGAAGGGCAAACGGCCCTTATCGTATTTACAGATGAAGCGTATGTTGTATCCCCATTAACGACGGACACCAAAACAATTGTATCTCTTTTAAGTGCAATTGACCCATCCATTATGCCGACGCACGGGTTAAAACATCAGGCAGCAATTGATAAAGCAGCTGAGCTTTTGTCTCAAGCTGGCACAACTAAAAATGGCAAGGTTCTTCTCTTAACAGCTGATAGTACTCTCTTTTCTACCGATGCAAAAATTGCAGTCTCTGTTTTAGGAGTCGGCACTGAACAAGGCGCTCCGATTCCAAGAGGAGAAATGGGCTTTGTTAAGGACTCAAAAGGAAATGTGGTCATTACAAAAGTCGATATCGCCAATCTCGGAAAACAAGCCAAGGCAAGTGGGGGCATCTTTTCTTTAATCACCGCAGATGATGCCGATTTACAAAGCATCTTGAGTTGTTTAAAAACCTCCGAAATGACAAATGCAGCTGATGCCTCTATCTACAAAAAAGACAAAGATATGGGCGTATGGCTTGTTCTCTTAGCTCTTCCCCTTGCAGCCTTTATCTTAAGGCAAGGGGGATATTTGACCCTTTTCCTTCTTTTCTTTTCTACCAATCTGAATGCAAGTCTTTGGGATAGCGCAGACCAAAAGGCGATGAAGGCCTTTAATAAAGGATCTTACTTGGAAGCCTCTCATGGATTTGATAATCCCAAATGGAAAGCTGCCTCCCTTTATAAAGGGGGGATGTATAAAGAAGCTGCAGCTCTTTACAAAGAGGATGAAAGCGCAGATGGATATTACAATTTGGGCAATGCACTAGCAAAGGATGGCCAAATCGATGAAGCAATTGTTGCCTATACAAAAGCCTTAGAGATCGATCCAAAGGCCGAAGATGCAGCTTACAACAAGAGCTTGCTAGAAAAGCAAAAAGAGCCCCCTCCGCCTAAAGATGACAAAAATAAAAAAAACGAAGATAAAGGCAAAGATGACAGTGAAAAAGGCGATGGGGGAAAAGACGATAAATCCAACAATGAAGAGCCATCCAACGAAGGAGCCAATGATAAAAAGGATGAGGGTAAAGATAATGCCTCAAAAGACAAGCCCAACGACTCTAATGAACAAAACAAAAGCGATCAACAAGTAAAAGATTCAAGTCAAAGTAAAGGTGACCAAAAACAGTCTAAAAATGGTCAAGATCAAGAAGGTGACAAAGAAGATATTTCCCAAAAGGACGAAAAGAGTTTTAAAGACGATCTAGATAAGGCGCTTGATAAAAATTCAAAGGGCCAAAATCAAGAGCAAAAGGATCAAGAGGCTATAGACTTAAAACAAAAAGCTTTAGAGTCTGCACAAAATGAAAAAGATGAGCAACAAGAGATGGACGATCGTCAACTGCAAAGAATCAAAGATGACCCAGGCGCCCTTTTAAGGCGTAAATTTCAGTATCAATATAAGAGGCAATTGCAAAAACAATCATGAACATTACAAATAGACTTTTTTCAAAACTCGCTTTGGTTGATAAATTTCATGATTTTTGTGCAGATGTGCTGCAAAATTTTGAAAGCATATGTATACACCTGGTTGAAAAATTTTGCAGCAAAGATACCAAAAAGCATGAGTTTAGCGACCAAATGGAGTTTCGAAAAAAGTCTAATAAACTCTTAAAAGTTTTACTTTCAACCCTGCTAGTGATAAGCCCTTATTTACAAGCCGATGTAACTGTTCACCTAAATCGCTATGACATTCATCAAAACGAATCATTTCAGCTCATGTTTACAAGTGATCAAGGGATTAATCAAGAGATTGATTTCTCGCCTCTTGAAAAAGACTTTAAAATTATTTCTTACCAGCAAGGTACAAATGTAAGGCTCATCAATGGAACTTTAAAACAGGAGATCAGTTGGATTCTCACTCTTTCAAGTCGCAAGACTGGTGATATCGAAATTCCCTCTATCCAATTTGGCCCATTTCAGACCAAAAGTATAACAATCCATGTAGCAGATGCGCTTGCCCCTAGCAAAGATGACCCAATCTATATCGAAGCCAAGCTTTCTCCATCCGATGAGGTCTTCCAAAATTCACAAGTCATTTTAACAATAAAGCTCGTAAGAAAAGTCAACCTTATGAATGGGGCAGTCTCTGCATTGCAACTTAGCGATCCGGATGCAACCGTGCAACAAATTGGTACTGATCAAGAGTATGAAATATTTGAAAATGGGAGGCAATCACTTGTCTTAGAAAAATCGTTTGCCATTCAACCTGCAAAAGTCGGTAAGCTCGTGATTTCTCCTGTTGAATTTACAGGCCAAATGATGGTAGGCCGTTCCATGTTTGACTTAAATACTCGGCATATCCAGATTTCAACCCAGGAGCTAAGGCTGAAGGTCCTCCCCATTCCGGAGGGTTTTACAAAGCAGAACTGGCTTGCAGCAGATGATGTGCAAATTTATGATGAATGGAGCGCAAAAACTGATCAACTCCCTTTAGGTGAACCCATTACGCGTACTGTGACTATTCGGGCAAGTGGGGCGCTTGCAAGCCAAATTCCAGCACTTGAGATCAACATTTCAAAAGATTTTAAGCAGTACGAAGATAAACCCTCTATTAGAGACACAAAAAGCGCTGATGGCAATATCGGGATCAAACAGCTCACCACGACGCTAATCCCGACAAAAGCCGGCAGTTATACCTTTCCTAAAATTGAAGTCAAGTGGTGGAACCTTAAGACAAAATCGGCATCTCTTGCCGTTATCCCAGAAGTGACTGTGGTTGTGACAAATGCTGCAGAAAAAGTGGCAGAAGCAGAAAGCTCAGCTGCATTGAATGAAAAAGTGGCAGAAGACAATGTAGATACAAAATCGACTCAATTGCATGTTGCAAGACTGCCTGCATTTGTTTTGATTCTAATAGGAGCAGGTAGCGCATGTCTTGCAATCGCCTTTTCATTCTTAATTTATAGAGCGGCATCTAAAGCTAAGAAACCAATGGATCAGGTTGAAAAAACTAAAGGACAGTGCAAGCAAAATTTAAAGGCAGCATGCCGTGGCAATGCGCCAAAAGAAGCGGAAAAAATGCTTCTTCTTTGGGCTGAATCCATTTTCCCCTTAGATCCTCCAAGAACACTTGCAGGATTACAAAGTAAAGTGGCAAGTCATCCGCACCTAAAAGAAGCAATTAATGCCCTGGAAAAAATCCTGTACTCTCCCCTAGACCAAAGTAAAGCCTCTTGGTCAGGAGATGAGCTTTTTTCCCAAGTTAAGCAATTTAAACGACCTAAGGACAACGCAAAAAAGGGTAAACAACCTGTACTTCATAACCTCTATAATTAGCCACAACAAAATTCCATCTAATTCTTAGGAGTTAGATCAGAAAATTTATAGCTGTCAAGTTTGTCAAAATGTGATTGTTTATGACTACCTATGTTCATGCAAACCCCCATTTTGAGGCCCAGCGTCGGACGTTTTCGGGTCCTCTTTCGCTTTCGGGTGCTCTATTCTAGTGATAGATTGTCTTCCATTAGCGTTTTTCGCAGTTTCTATAGAAATGAGGGTACCAGGTTTCCAGCTCTTGATAGTATGAAGATTCTTTTTATTACTATTTATTGTATAAGTTTCACTTACAGCGACCCCTGAACTGTCTTTGTAGTGATATACATCTACATTAAAACTATGAGGACTAACTCGAGTTACTTTTGAGACATAGACATCCTTGGGATCGGAATGACCCAGTGCAGGCATCACACACAACAAGCTCACACAGCATAAAATAATTTTATTTAAATACTTCATAATTACCCCCTTTTTTATAAAAAAAGACACACTCATATTTATTATTATATATATAATATTTTAATTCAACTGTAAAATATAAATAACAATTTGTAAAAACTTGGTCAGACGTTAAGGGGTCGAGTAAGGGATAAATTTAGCCCGATAGGGGCTCCAGTGGCAAACTTTTGAATTTTCTTGTATATCTGACTTGTTGAACGAGCAACATTGCATTCTCAAAACTCATGGTAAGACGGTTGCCTGAGCTTGCGAAGGCGACTGTCTTACCATGACTTATTGAGAACTTACCAACTTTTTATTGGTTTGCTAGTGAATTTCCGCCTAAGGAAAATTGGAATGGAAAAGATTACAAAACAATCAAGAGTGTGTTGTTGAGTTAGATAGTGGCTATGCCGATCAAAAACCATTGATTAAGAACAAGATAAGCATAAAGCCGCATGCGGCTTTATGTTTATCCTGATGTCTGGACTTGCAGTATTCGGATTGAAATTTCGTACGCGTTAAGAGAGTAGGTAATTTCGTGTGCGTGCCCGTGTGCGCATCCTATCACCCAAATGTGTACTATCGCTGCTACCGCAGCTTGATTATCAACTACTTGCAACCCCACATTCCACGTCGCTTCGCTCCGTTTCATGCGGGGCTATCACACTTTGGTCACTGCCGTGACCAGCGGCGGCAGCCGCTTTCAGTGCAGCAGCCCCGCATGAAACGGAACGAAGCGACGTGGAATGTGGGGTAGAAGCGAAATAAAATTAGAGCTGCGGCAGCAGCGATAGAAAAGATATGGATAATCCTAAAAACGGCAGTTGGAGACGGCAACTTAACGCAATCTCTTGAACCAGAATCATTTGCAATGGGGTGGTCCTTCACCACTTGGGAATGTCCCGCCCCATTGCAAAGTGATTCTAATTCAAGATCTTGCATTAATTTGCCATCTCGAACTGCCGTTTCTAGGTTAAACCTCTTGATTGGAAAAAGCATATCTCATATCGTTCTTCTTAATACATTTTAGGGATGAATATTTGAAATGAGTAAAAAAAAACGGGTAGTGATTACAGGAATGGCGACTGTCAATCCATTAGGAGACACTTTAGAAGTATTTTATCGCAATTTAATGGCAGGTAAATCTGGCATTAGAAGATGGATAAGCTTAAATATTGATCAATTGGACTGCCAGATCGGGGGCGATATCAGCGACTACGATTTTAACTCAGCATTAAATCAACTAAAATCAAGTCTTTCTGAAGAACATCATAAAAAACTAAGAAAATTGTTTCGCACACTGACATTTTCAAATAAAAGTGGACTCATCACAGCGCTAAATGCCTATCTTGATGCCAATTTATTTGCTATAAATCTAGACCCTTTTAGAGTTTCGGTGATTGTTGGGGGACATAATTTTTCAAATAAGTACCAATACGATCAGATCCATCAATTTAATAAAGAAAAAGAGTTCGTCGATCCCCTTTTTGCAATAGAAGCGCTTGATGCCAATATTCCAGGCACGATTTCGGAAGCTTTAGGAATTATGGGCCCCTCCTATACAGTAGGCGCAACTTGTGCAAGCGGAAATGTCGCCATGCGGGATGGCTTTAGAGATATAGTGATGGGTGAGTGCGATGTAAGTGTTATTTGCGGGCCTATCTTTCATATTAATGAACTCGACATCCATGCGATGGCAAGTATTAATGCTGTTGTAACCGAAAAGAAATTCCAACACGATCCCGAAAGAGCTTCTCGCCCATTTGATAGCAAGCGTTGTGGTTTTGTCCCTTCTCACGGAGCTGCGACCTTGATTTTAGAAGATCTAGATCACGCTATAAAAAGAGACGCCCGCATCTATGCAGAAGTTCTGGGCGTTGCCGCTAATTCAAACGCCAATCACCTACCAGCTCCAAGTGAAAATGCGCAGTATCATTTAATCACCCACTTACTTCAGTCTACCGGGACAAGAAAAGAAGACGTCAATTTTATCTCATGTCATGCGACGGGTACCCCTTTAGGCGATATTGTAGAACTAAATGCCATAAGGCGCAGTTTTGGCGATCACGCCTATAAATTAAAGCTCAATGCCCCTAAATCTATGCTTGGACATACTACCTGGTCTGCTCCTTTAGTTGAGACTATTGCAGCTGTCATGCAAATGAATAATTCCAAATTGCATGGCACAATCAATATCGAAAAATTAGCAGATGAAGTCGACTTAGACGTTTGCGCAAATGGCCCAATCGATTGGAATGTAGACGTGATGTTAAAAAACTCGTTTGGATTTGGCGGTTTAAACTGTAGCTCTCTTATTAAAAAATATAAGGAATAAGTATGAATGCATTTGTGAGCGGTGGATCTCGCGGAATCGGCAGAGACATCGTGTTAAAGTTTGTGCGCATGGGATGGGGGGTCGCTTTTACTTACGCCCACAATAAACTCATGGCAGATGAGACAGTAAAGCTTGCAAAAGAAATTAATCCAAATGTAAAGGTGATCGCCTATCAATTAGATGTGAGAAACAGTGATGAAGTAGATAACGTTGTTGACAAAGCGATTGAAGACTTTGACCATATCACAGCCTTAGTCAATAACGCAGCTATTGTCAAAGATAATGCCGCAGCACTTATGTCAAATGAAGATTGGAATGATGTGATTGCAACAAACCTCACAGGCCCCTTTTATCTAGCGCGAAGCTTTATTATGCATTTTCTTTCAATGAAAAAAGGGCGCATTGTAAATATTTCTTCACTTGCACAGTATGGCTCGCCAGGTCAAGTGAACTATTCCGCGGCCAAGTCTGGCCTAATAGGGCTTACCCAATCGCTTGGAAAGGAATATGGCGCTAAGGGAATTACTTCTAATGTCGTGACTGTCGGCTATGTCCAAACGTCCATGACAGAGGACCATATGTCTAAACATTTACAAGAATTTTGGGTAAAGCATTGCCCATTAAAGCGCATTGCAAGTGGAGAAGAGATCGCAAATGCCGTCTTTTTCTTATCCTCAGATGAGGGACGCTTTGTCAATTGCGAGGTGTTAAATGTCTCAGGCGGCCTTACCTACATCCCATAAATACATCATGAAACAATTTAATGGTCCTAAAGTTGGAATAGAAAAAATCAACGTCTACGGAAGTTCGATGTGTCTTTCACAAGAAGATTTAGCGCGCTTTCGCGGGCGCGATCCTGAAAAGACTGTTAAAGATTTCTCAATTCAGACAAGATCGCTTAACCCCCCTTACGAAGATACTGTGACGATGGGAGCAAATGCCGCGCGTCCCATGCTTACGCAAGAAGATATAAATTCTATTGGATTGCTAATTGTTGGGACTGAAGGGTCTATTGATTTTGGTAAGCCCATTTCCACCAATATCCATAGCGCTTTAGGTCTTCAACCTAACTGCAGATCATACGAAACAAAACATGCCTGCTATAGTGGCGTTGCGGCGTTAGATTCGGCGATCAACTGGATCGCATCTGGATTAAATAAAGGCAAGAAGGCGTTAATCATTGCATCAGATTTTAGCAGAAAGCACTTTCAAAAAGACCATGAATTTGTCTTAGGAGGGGCAGCTTCAGCCATTTTAGTGAGCGATAATCCACAAGTGGTAGAGTTTGAGCTGCAACATAAAGGTACTTGGACAGCTGACGTCTACGACACATTCCGTCCATCTGCAACGATTGAAATGGGCAACAATGAGGTCAGTCTATTTGCCTACCAAGATGCCGTAGAAGGCGCTCTTGATGACTATTTGCGCTCTTTTGAAGGGACTATCGATTTAAATACCTACTTTAAAAGCCATATCTACCATATGCCCTTTCCCCAAATGGCTTTTGTCGCGCATAGAGTGTTATGCCAAAAAATGGCAATTACAAAAAAATCGGAAATTCAAGAACATTTCAATCGCAAAGTAGCTCCAACATTTGCCTATTCACAAAGAGTTGGGGCTGCTTATGGAGCCTCCAATTTTGTCTCTCTTTGCGGCCTGATAGATACGTCATCAGATTTAAAAGCCTGCGATCGGATCTCATTTTTTTCCTATGGCTCCGGCTGTATAGGAGAATTTTACTCGGCCAAACTCATGGAAAATGCAGCTCACGTGGTAGGCGCCATGAAAATAGAGGAAAACCTCAATGCCCGTATGCAAGTGACAGTGGCACAATACGAAGAGATTGAAAATCTTCGCGAAAGCTACATTGAACGTGCCACCTATGTGCCGGATTTTACCATCGCAGATCATTGGTTTAAAAAACATTACGAGGGAAAAGAGCTCTTATATTTAAAAGAAGTCAATAACTTCTATCGAAAATACGCCTGGAGTTAAACTCTTGCCCATTACTTACAAAATCGATTCTGGCCTTGCACTTATCACGTTAGCAGGCTGCCATTCTGAATGTAGATTGAACCATGAAAGTCTTACCGATTTACATAGATACATGGATCTTGCAGTGGCCGACCCTATTGTGAAGATTATCTTGCTGCGCAGCCTTGGAAAAGATTTTTGCACAGGGCTTGATCTTGAATTTATAGAAAGTGATTGTATAGCATTACAAACTGCAGTTGAATTATATGCAGGTATTCTTAAAAAGATCCACGCTGCGCCAAAAGTCGTCATCGCTGTTATCAATGGCGCTGTGAAAGGTGGTGGCGTTGGTCTCATCAGCGCCTGCGATATAATCGTTGCAACTGATGAGTCTACTTTTCAAATGCCAGAGGTTTTATTTGGCATTATCCCCGCAAACGTCATCCCCTTTTTAGTCTGTAGGCGCATTTCCATGCAAAAGGTGCGTTATTTGATCCTCACGGCCTCAAAAATTAGTGCAAAAGAAGCTCTTGCAATCGGTCTTATCGATGAAGTGCATTCTAAAGAAGACTTGGAAAAGAAAACGAAATCAATCATTAAGAGGTTATTTAAAGCAAACCCTCAAGCTCTAAACCTTGCCAAAAGCTTTACCGAACAAGTATGGGGAAAAGAGATAAATATCGCATCAGATCTTGCAAAAGAAGCTTTGCTTGATATCATTCAAAAACCAGAAGTCAAAAAAGGGATTACGTCGTTTAATGAGGGAAAAGTGCCCGAGTGGTTTTCTCTCTTTAAAGCAAGCGATTCGATTACAGGTCTAAAGTATGAATAAAAAAGTTCAGATAACTATAGGCGATGATGGCATTGCTACCCTTAAGATGAATGATATTGAACGAAAAAATATCTTCTCCGATGAATTCATTGCAGATTTGATGGAAGGGATCGATGAAATCTATGCATGTAAGCCCAAAGTGATGATTCTACAAGGCCTTTCCGAAGTTTTTTCATGCGGCGCCGATAAAAAACAGCTCTTAGGTCTTGCAAAAGGTCAAATGCACGTCAAAGATCTCCTTATTAGCGAAAAATTAGTCAATGCGCCATTTCCCATTATATCGGCCATGGAGGGACATGCCATTGGCGGCGGACTTATGCTTGCAGCCTGTTCCGATATTGTCATAGCCGCAAGGGAAAGTTGGTATGGCGTCACATTTATGACACTTGGCTTTACGCCAGGAATGGGAGCAACGACTTTATTACAAGATCTTTTTGGGAGCTTTCTTGCCAATGAAATGATGTTTACCGGCAAGCGCTACAAAGGTAGGCATTTAAATGAGATGTCAACCCACATTAATTATATCCTTCCAAAAGAGGAAGTGGTCAAAAAAGCGTATGATATCGCTTTACAAATTTCTCAAAACAATTTAGAGTCGATACATTTGTTAAAATATACTCTTAGCGCAAGGAAAAAAAAACTGCTGATTGAAGCTAGAGTCCAAGAAGATTTGATGCATCGTTTGAGTTTTTCTTTTCCCGAAACAAAAAAACGAATTAATGATTTTTATTTAGGATCATCAGATGATAAAAATTGACATGTCAGATCAAGTAGTGCTTATCACAGGCGGCACTAAAGGCATTGGGCTAGCTTCCGCATTAAACTTTGGCAAAGCTTCGGCACGCACATATCTAACGTACAAGTGGGGCGCAGATGATGATTTTAAGTCATTATACGAAGCTTTTGATAAGCTACAAGCGCCAAGGCCTCAGCTCATCCAAGCTGATGCGAGTGTCACCGAAGATACTAAAGCGCTATTAAATTCGATTAAAGAAAAAGAATCAAAAATTGATATTTTCGTGTCCAATGTGGCATTTGCACAAAGCCCAAAAAATTTACAAGATTATAAAAAACAAAGTTTTTATAAAACTTTAGATTATTCCACATGGCCTATGGTAGAATATACCCAATTGATCAAATCGTTTTTTGGAAAATACCCTGGGAAGGTCCTTGGCATCTCAAGCGATGGCCCAGATCACTTTTACCAAGGCTACGATTTTGTTGCGGCTTCAAAGGCATTATTAGAGTTTTTTGGTAGGTACATGGCTGTCCACCTTCAACAAGAAGGTAGCACTGTCAACGTAGTGAGATTTGGTCCGGTGAATACGGAATCTTTTCAATTAATTTTTGGACAGGGATTTATCGATTTTTTAAAAGAAAATGGTTTACCGGAAGAAACTATACTTAAACCAGAAGAGTGCGGCGATGCTGTATTTGCGCTTTGCTCGGGGTTACTCAACGCGATGAATGGACAGGTAATTACTATTGATAGAGGAATGCCCTTTCGCGATAATTCCTTACTTCGCTATATGAAAGAAAAATAACCATTGGAGATACATTATGACAAAAACGATAAGTAAAGGTGATGTGATTGCAGTCATCAAAAGAAAATTAATGGATAATCTGGAAGATCTAAAAGAAGATGATCTAGATCCATCTAAACCGATGAAAGACTATGGCGCCAATAGCCTTGATATTATTGAAGTAGTCTCGACATCAATGAGAGAACTTAACATCAAAATACCGCGCGCAGAACTTGCTAATATTACAACGCTTGATCAACTAGCAGATAAATTCGTAGAATTTATGGATAAAAAGTCTTAAAGGCAGTTAAGTGGAAAACCCCTTAGACTATGATCTGGCTGATTTTTTCTTTAATGAAAGTCCCAATATATTAACTCCCCCACCCTATTTTAATACATGGGTAAATGATCCCGGAATTAGCGCTACGCTTAGTTTTTTTGAGCAGCCGCTTTTATCAGCGCCCTCTGCTGTCACAAGGATCTGCTCAAATTTAGATGGGCAAAAGAGAAGAGTCATTAATCTGACTTCTTATAATTATCTTGGGCTATCAACTCATCCAGAAGTCCTAAAGGCGTGCTCTTTAGGTTTGAAAGAGTATGGAATGGGCGCATCAGGCGCCCCTGTCTTATCCGGGACCTTTGATTTACATGTCAAGCTTGCCAAGATGCTCTCCCATTTTAAGCAAAAAGATGACACGGTGTTATATTCCAGTGGTTTTGGGGGTAATTTAGGTGCCATCCAAGGTCTTGTGAGAAAAGGTGACTTGCTCGTCATGGATAATAAAATTCATCGAAGTCTAATCGATGGAGGGACTTTATCCGGCGCTAAAATGGTCTTTTTCGCACACAATGACATGCAGCATTTAAATGAGATTTTAGAAAAAAACAAACACAAAAGAATTCTCGTCATTGTGGAAGGGGTCTATTCCATGGACGGAGATCTTGTGAAGCTGCCGGAACTTATAGAAGTCACGGATCAATATCCAAATGTGTCTATTTACCTAGATGATGCTCACTCCACGCTTATGTTTGGAAAATATGGGCGAGGAATCGCTGAGCATTTTAATTTAGAGCATAAAATTGGGATCTCTTTTGGCACTCTTTCTAAGTCATTTGGCGGCCTTGGAGGGTTTGTCAGCGCCAATAAAGAAACGATTCAATATTTAAAATGTTATTCCTCCCCTTACGCGTTTTCCTGCTCGCTTCCCCCCTGTATTGTTGCAGGACTCATAAAAGCTCTTGAAGTAGCAACTCGAGATAGCACCTTAAGGGATAAAATGTGGGAAAATACCCGCTACTTTAAAAATGAACTTGTGCAGATGGGTTTAAACATAGGTGAAACTGAATCTCAAATCATCCCTATTATCATCGGCTCTTCGCGAGAGCTTCTTTATGAAATGGCTACCAAGATGCAGCTGGCAGGCCTTCTTTTACAACCTGTTGTATTTCCGGCAGTCCCTCACGAATCTCTTCGCTTTCGCATTTCTATGACGGCACAAATTACAAAAGATGAGATGGATGAGGCCCTTAATATCATCCAAGATGTGGTAGCAAAAAAACTTGCGGAAAAAATCCATTATTAGGGTTGTAAAGTTATGTCATTAGACATTCAAATCGTTTCCACAAAAAAAGAAGAAAATGACTTTATCGAGTTACCTTGGGATTTGCACAGTCGAGATGATAACTGGGTGCCCCCATTAAAAATTTCAGTAAAGAACACTTTAAATCCTGTAAAAAATCCTTTTTTTAAGCATGCTTTAGTTTGTAAATGGATAGCCTACAAAGATGGCAAGCGCGTGGGAAGAATAGCTGCCTTTCTAGATAGCCGTCACAACGAATTTCACAATGAAAAAACGGCTCATTTTGGTTTTTTTGAAAGCATCGATGACCAAGCAGTTGCAAACGCTCTTATTCAAGTTGCAAGCGATTGGACCAAGGAACAGGGAAGTGATATTTTGCGCGGCCCCATGAACCCATCGACAAATCATACTTGCGGCATGCAAATTTCAGCCTTCGACACTAAGCCCTATGTGATGATGACGCAAAATCCAAATTACTATCCCACACTTATGGAACAAGCCGGATTAGTCAAAGCAAAAGATCTTTATGCATGGATAATTGATAAAAAATGCCAGCGCCACGACAGGCTTTTAAAACTTGCAAAAGCCAAAGAAGAAAGCGAAGGGATACAAATTAGACACTTAAATCTAAAAGATTATCACAACGAAATAGAGAGCCTTTATACTGTTTATCACGATGCTTGGGAAAAGAATTGGGAATTTGTTCCGATGAACCATGAAGAATTTTGTTTTATGGCAAATGAAATGAAATCGTTTGTGATTCCCAGTTTAAGCTATATTGTAGAAGTTAAAGGTGAAGTTGCCGCCTTTTCGCTATTTTTACCTGACCTCAATCAAGTTTGCTACAAAATAAAAGATGGTAAGTTGTTTCCTACCGGCTTGCTAAAATTTATTTACTATGCAAAAATGAAGAAGATAATGACGCAAGGGAGAATCCCTATTCTTGGGGTGCGCAAAAAATTTCAACCGATGGGTCTTAGCTCCATGATGTTTATGCGCTTGTTCGTAGAAGCGGCTGCAAAAGGGATTTTAGCTGTTGAGTGTTCATGGATTTTAGAAGACAATAAAGCGATGAATAATTGGCTAAAGCTAATGGATGCAAAGATGTACAAAACCTATAGAATTTTTGAAAAACAATTATGAATAAACCTAACGATTTCAGGTGGTCAGGAGACTCTGAGCCCCATAAGAAAAGGACCAAAGAAATTATCACTAAGCATCCTGAGATAAGGCTGTTGATTGGAAGAAATCCTTATACGCTGCTGATTATTATAACAAGCGTGGGTTTACAGCTTATCCTTGGGGTGTTGCTGAGGGACCAACCACTTTGGTTAATCTTCCCCATTGCCTACTTTATCGGGGCGTTTTTATGTCATACTGCAGAAGTGTGTATCCACGAGTGTTCCCATAACCTCCTCTTTACAAGAAGAAGCTTTAACACTATAGCCGGTATTATCGCCAATCTTCCGCTCGTAATTCCAAGTTCTGTTTCTTTTCAGAAATACCATCTCAAACACCATGCCCATCAAGGTGTTGAGGCGATGGATGCAGATATGCCCTCTCGGTGGGAAGCAAAACTGATCAACAACTCTATGCTTGGAAAAGCACTTTGGCTTTTGCTATATCCTATATTTCAAGCTTTAAGGCCACTAAGACTAAAAGAGATCTCCCTTTTTGATCCATGGACACTTGTCAATATCATCGTGCAAATTTCCTTTATGATTCTTTATATGTATGCTTTTGGAGCAAAGGCGGCTCTTTACCTTACTGCAAGCTTTTTTTTTTCCATCGGACTGCATCCATTAGGGGCAAGGTGGATCCAAGAGCACTTTTTGACACACGGCGATCAGGAAACAAAAAGTTATTATGGCAAGTTAAACATCTTAAATTTAAATGTAGGCTATCATAACGAGCACCACGATTTTCCAGCTGTTCCTTGGAATAAGTTGCCAAGGGTCAAACAAATCGCAAGTGCCTATTATGACAGCTTAGGCTCTCATACTTCGTATACTTTACTGCTTTTGCAATTTTTATTTGACCGCAATCTCTCACTTTATTCCCGTATGGCGAGGGTTAAACGAGATAGAAATTATACCCAAGAAATATGAAAGCCTCAAAATACTATCCCCGAAACATTTTAGAAGGTTAACCGGAATAAAACGCGAAACTTTTGAAAACGGGCGGTAAATGAAAATGTAATCGGTAGTTTAAAGAGATTCAAGATCCTAAGCGATAAATACAGAAATCGAAGAAAAAGGTTTGGTTTGAGATTCAATCTTATTGCAGGGATCTACAATTTTGAACTCAACGCAGAGACGCAGAGTCGGAGAGACGCGGAGAAACAGGCTATAAGCCATTGACTACCCTACAACCATCCATTAAGCTTTCTAATAGTCCAGGACCGCCTAAAGTTCTATGTACCTCAATAGCTGCATCAAGCACCTGATCTGACAACAAATTTTCAATTATCCTAGAAACGGCAGTTCGAGATGCTAAATTGGCGCAAGATCTTGAATTAGAATCACTTTGCAGTGGGGCGGGACATTCCCGATTGGTGAAGGACCGCCCCACTGTAAATGATTCTGGTTCAAGAGATTGTGTCAAGTTAGCGTCTCCAACTGCCGTTTTTAGGATTATCTCTGCGTCTCTCCGGCTCACCGCCTCTGCGTTAGTCATAAAATACCTCGATCTTTTTGGATATTGTTCTCATTTTTTTGTTCTTGAAAGAGGAGAGTATGCTGAATACTTTAATTACACAAGAGGTCTATTGTTGATTCACTATCTGATGATAATTCTTCAGCGTCTTCTATGATATCTGCATCAAGTCCTATTTGCCTTGCCACCTCCATTCCAATTTGCTGCGTGGAAATTCCAGGCGTTAAAAGATAGGTCGGCTTTAAGGAGGGCTCCATTACAGAAACTTTAAAGTTCACTACATTGGCCCCTTCAGCTTCTAAAAGAGGTACAGTGTCCACATAGTGGGTATTGAAAATGACGCTGCAATTGGCAAGCTTACTTAATTTTCGCATGGTGCTCTTTGCAAGACGCCGTCCAGCCTCTACATCTGTACCGCTATAAGATTCGTCTAAAAAGATAAAGAATTTCCTCTCTGGAAATTTCCTTACCTTAGCGAGGAATTCCTTAACCGTGATACACTGCGTTTGGAAAAAGGAGAGCCCCTTTCTAGGATTATCTTGCGCGCTTGTAGGAGTCGAGGTTAAAATACTATCATAAAGAGTTGAGATGACTTTTGTTCCTGGTGTAATACCTGTTTCCATCATAAGAATACAGCCCACAATGGCTCTTGCTGCCGTTGATTTGCCAGCGGCATTAGGACCTGTGACGATGAGTTTTTTATCGTTAAGTTCGATGGAATTGACAACAACGGGGTTTTCACTTAATAATACAACCGGATTCCAATATTCTTCAAAGAGTCCATAGGGTGTATCTCTATCTTCTAGAATCTCTGGAAAGCAATACTTTGGCGCGCCTTCTTTTTTCCCTTCATTATAAAGACGGGCAAGAGAGCTCATCATATCGAATTCATCGGCCGCTAGTTTAGCTTTTCGAAAGTGCTCTTTTATTTCAGGGGTTTCAAACAGATTCCAAACAACTAATACATTTCCTCTTCTAAAAAGATACTTAGCTTTTGAATTAAATGTAGAGGATAAAAGGGCGTTAAAGATCACTTTTAAAGAGCTATCGTCTGTTTCCATAAATTCTTTCAGCACTTGGAAATGCTCTAAGCGCTCAGTAATTTCTGGATGCTCTTTAAGTGCATAATAAATCTTTTGCAAGGCTCTAAACCACTTTGCCACTTTAAATATTTTTGCGTGAGCAATCTGCTGCAACTCAATATCTGCTAAAAAATATTCGGCTTCATTTTTAACGCTAAGGGCGGAAACTGTCCCTCTCCACGCAGCTGTTCCATCTTCAACTTGTTGATTGCGTGTTAATGAAATTAGTCCCCATAAGGCACCAGCAACAGCTGAGAGGCGATGCACAATGGTATGCCACTCTTCTGAGCCTTCAAAATTGACAATTCCCACTCGGTTCATAAAATAGATAGGGAGTACACCGATAAAGCCAGCTGTTATCGCCAATCCGGCAGCGGAATTGACTGTTTGCATGTAGGAATTAAATGTGACAACGTTAGTACAAGATTCGTTAATGGGCTTATCAAAGCGGGTCTTATAATTGACATTATGGCTATCGAGTCTTCCTCCTCTTGACATTTTTGTGTTATACATACTGTTAAGCGCCGATTCGTTTTCCCCAAGTTCTTTTAATCTTTCTTGGACATCCTCAAAAAAGGGATCGCACATTGGATCGTTACAAAGGGAATTGATGATAGCGCTTCTATTTTTGATTTTTTGAACATTTCCTTCCGCCCGAAGAATCATGCTGGTTAAATAAAGAAGCCCTCCTTTCGTTTCTGTCCTATTGATCGCATCAACTAAAGTAAGCAGATTTAAATCTTTCCAACCATTTTTATCGACGATGGAAGGAGTTCCCATTTTTGTTTCAGCCGAGCGAAGAGCTTCTGTCGCGCCTAAAAGATCCACGCGTGGGGTGACATCTTCAAGGATGGCGCGAATCCTCTTAAGAAATTCAGCTGCTGTATTTGTCGAACTGATAATGGAAGGCTCAGCTGGACATTTATCGAGATACTCTTTGACAACCTCATCAGCTTTAATCCAAGTTGCGCATGGGTTTTCATGCAAAACACCTTCTCTTGCAATGACTCCTTCTTCCTCTTCAAGCGCTTGCATATCAATGCAGATATAATCTCGTCTTTCCTGAGGAGAAAAAGCTTGGGCTAAATTGACTAGACTGCTCATAGTATCTCCATAATTTTACGGTTAAAGTTTTTGCACTTTAACAAACAATTAATTTATAGTCAACTTAAATTTAATATTTTTAGTATATATTTAAATCTACTTTATACACAAACAACATAAAAATTGACCCCTATTAAATTTCACATTCTCAAGAAAAGATTGGTAACTTTCGCTGCCCTCTGCTAATTTCTGTACAAAAACAACCAACAATCTAATCTCAATGAAAACAAACGAAATTGACGAATTACAGAGTAGATCCCATCCAAAGCTCCCTCGGATGGTAAGGCTCATTAATCATTTTACCTATTCGCAAAAATTTATCATCATCAGCCTTCTCTTTGCCTTTTCCCTCACAGCTTCCGCATTTTATATGATTAAAGATCAAAACTTAGCGATTGCAAAAGCTAAGCTTGAAAAAACAGGAATCGATTATGAAAGAGGCATTCAAAAACTGATGCAGACAATTCCTATGCATCAATGGAAAATGGAGCGCTACCTAGAAGGTGATCTCAAATTAAAGACAGAGCTTGAAACGCTTCAAGGTACAATTGACAATGATTTCAAGTATCTCATCGACCTAGACGAAGAGCTACAAAAGGAGCTTAAAACCTCTGTAAAAGATTTTTTAAGACAAGATCTTCCTAACTTAAAACCAACGGAGCTTCAGTTGCATTGGAGCGAAATATCTCGCGAAAGCAATAGTTTAAATGTCACAAAAAGTAACGAACTCCATAACACTCTCATCAGCAATCTTCGCACCTTGATGCTTTACATCGGCGAGACATCTCAACTTATCTTAGATCCCACCGTTCAAGTCAATTATTATATACAGACAATCCTTTGGGATCTCCCTAAAGCTCAGACCTTAGTGCCTAAGATGATTAATCTCATCCGCAGCATTAACGAAAAAACCAGCACACGGCAAAATGAAGATCAGCTATTGATGCTAACCTCCAATATGGAAAACAATATCAAAGACCTAAAACGCGACACGAAAAAGGCTCTTCACAATACAATTTTAGAAGAGAATCTGTCGTCTGAAGGAGCTTCCTTAGTGTATGATAGTTTAAAGGTCCCATTGAATGCGTTTTTAAGCGCCATTAACGAATGGTCAACATTGGTTCAAGAAGTCATAAAAGGGATCGGCAGCCAATCAAACGCATTAAAAACAAAAGACTTTACCATGTCTGCAATGAAAACGCAGGAGGCAAACTTTATCCTCTGGGATGCCCTTGCAGATAAAATCGATGCCATCTTATCTCAGCGAATCTCTACTTTAAAAAAAGAGCAGATGATCCGCATCACAATCTCCTTTTTTACAGCGCTCATCGGTTTTACTTTTGGTTTTGTTATGATGAAAGAAATCAGTAAGCCGCTAAGCAACCTTGTAAAAGCTGCCAAAGCTATGGCAAATGGAGATCTTTCTACACGAGTTCCCCTAACTTATGACAACGAAGTTGGACAAGTCAGTATTGCATTTAACCATATGGCAAAGGCTTTTCAAGATATCATCGGAAGATTGCAAACCACAAGTTTGCAACTGTCCCATTCGACAGCAGAAATTGCTGAGGTCGCAAGTAAAGAAGAGGCTGCAGCTATTGAGCAAGAGAAAGAGACTAAACAGATTGCAACAGTGACTCAAGAGATCTCGGAAAATACAAATGAATTTGCAAAAACCATGAATAAAGTCGGAAGTAGTGCAGAAGAGACTTCTGCACTTGCTACTTTAGGTCAAAAGACATTAACTCAAATGGAAACGATTTTGCAAAATGTCGTGACAGCCTCTGAAGTGATTGCAAGTAAACTTGCGATCTTAAATGAAAAAGCAAGTAATATTTCATCGGTCACGACGACCATTGCAAAAGTTGCCGATCAGACAAATTTACTCTCATTAAATGCCTCTATAGAAGCTGAAAAGGCAGGAGAACATGGTAAAAGCTTTTCAGTAATCGCAAGAGAGGTGCGCCGCCTTGCTGATCAAACGGCCAATTCGCTACTCGATATCGAAAAAACTGTCGATGAAATTGTTGCAGCCGTCAATGCGGGCGTTATGAGTGTGGATCAATTTTCTGAAGAAATTAGGGAAGGCGTTGCGCAAGCAAGGCTTACAAGAGAGCAACTTTCAAAAATTATCAATGAGGTGCAGCAACAGACGTTAAGTTTTGAGCATGTCAATCAAGGCTTCCAAGAGCAGCTAAAAGATGCAGCAGAAATTAATCAATCAATTGATAGATTAAGCAATAATGCGCAAAAATCGTCACAATCGATTAGGCAATTTCATCAAGCAGTTGAGCTGCTTAATCAAATGGCCCAAGAGATGCAAGACTCAATTAAAATTATTAAACACTAAGGGACATAAGATGTTATTTGATTTACCCATGATCGAAAAATGTTATCAGAACATGTCAAAATGCCTATGCGATGCAAAAAAACTTCCGATGACTCTTAGTCACAAAATTTTATATACCCATTTAGTCTCACAAGACAACATCGAAAAATCGGACTACATCGATCTATCGCCAGATAGGGTGGCCATGCAAGATGTCACAGCTCAAATGGCGCTTTTGCAATTTGCTTTAGCCAAGCAAATGAAAACAAAAGCGCCAACGACCATTCACTGCGATCACTTAATTTTAGCAGAAACAGGTGCAGCTTCAGACTTAAGCCGAGCCAAAGTAGATAGCAAAGAAGTGTTTGACTTTTTGCAAACGGCTTCAAATAAATTCGGGATTGGATTTTGGCAGCCGGGAGCTGGCATTATCCACCAAGTCCTGTTAGAAAACTACGCGTTTCCTGGGGGGCTCATGATCGGGACTGATTCCCATACTCCAAACGCAGGAGGCCTTGGGATGCTAGCTATTGGCGTTGGGGGCGCTGACGCTGTCGACGTGATGGCAGGGCTACCATGGGAGTTAAAAAGACCTCAAGTCATTGGCGTACATCTTACGGGAGCATTACAGGGGTGGGCCTCAGCTAAAGACGTGATATTGAAAGTGGCAGGCATCTTAACGGTTAAAGGGGGCACGGGTAGCATAATTGAATATTTTGGAGAAGGGACTCAATCGATTTCTTGTACGGGCAAAGCGACTATTTGCAATATGGGGGCAGAAATTGGCGCAACGACTTCTCTTTTTCCATACGATAGCCGCATGAAAGATTACCTCGTTGCTACAGGAAGAGGACAAATTGCAGATCTTGCCGATAAGTTTGAAAGGCATTTAAGGGCCGATGATGAAGTTTTACAAAACCCATCAAAATACTATTCACAAGTCATTGAGATCAATCTATCTGAGCTTGAGCCCTATATCAATGGTCCATATTCACCTGATAAGGCGTGGAAATTGTCAGAGTTTGGCAAAGCTGTCAAAGAAAACAACTACCCAGCTAAGCTTTCTGTGGCATTGATCGGCTCATGCACCAATTCTAGCTACGAAGATATGGAAAGAGCTGCAAGCATTGCTAGCCAAGCAATTTTGCACAATGCAAAAGCCAAATGCCCTCTTACAATAACGCCTGGGTCTGAACAAATCCACGCTACAATTGCAAGGGATGGTCAATTAGACGCTCTTGAGGCAATTGGTGGTCTCGTCCTTGCCAATGCCTGCGGCCCTTGCATAGGACAATGGGCAAGGCACGATGTGAGCTTTGGAGAGAAAAATTCGATCTTAACCTCATATAATCGCAATTTTTCGGGAAGAAACGATGCAAATCCTGGCACCCACTCATTTGTTGCAAGCCCTGAAATTGTCATTGCCTATTCACTTGCCGGACACCTTGAATTTAATCCGATGGAAGACACTTTAACAAGTCAGACGGGGCAAGTCTTTAAGTTAAGCCCTCCACATGGCAATGAGCTGCCAAAAAATGGCTTTATCGTAGACCTTAAAGGATTTATTCCGCCGCTTACCGATGGCACACATGTTAAGATTGCAATCGACCCTTCAAGCGAGCGCTTAGAAGCCTTAGCGCCATTTGCGCCCAATGATGAAGAGAGCTTATTGAATTTAAAGGTTCTTGCAAAAATTCAAGGCAAATGCACGACAGATCATATTTCCCCTGCCGGTAAATGGCTAAATTTGAGGGGGCACTTAAGGAAACTTTCCGAGAATTTGCTTCTTGGTGGAATGAATGCATTTCGGGACGAAATAGGCAAAGGAATCAACCTCATTACCCAGAAAATTGAAACGTTCGCATCCGTTGCCAAAAGCTATAAGGAGCGCGGCATTGGCTGGGTTGTTGTCGGGGGCGATAATTACGGCGAGGGTTCATCGCGTGAACATGCCGCGATGGAGCCTCGCTATTTAGGTGGAAGGGCGGTCATCGTCAAAAGCTTTGCCCGCATCCACGAGACAAACTTAAAAAAACAAGGAATGCTCGCCTTAACGTTTGCAAGCCCTACCGATTACGATAAGATACAAGAAGATGATGTCATCTCCATACTTGGGCTAGACACTTTTTCACCCGGTGTGCCTCTTGTCATGACGCTTAAGCATGCAGATGGATCAGTTGAATCTATCTTGGCCAATCATACGTACAACAGCAATCAAATTGTGTGGTATAAGGCTGGAAGCGCACTTAACCACCTTGCAAATGTTCACTGATCATGAAGCACTTTATGGAAGGCGCTTAAACTTCTTAAAGTTGGGCTTCCTTTTCTCTTTAAAGGCATTTCTTCCCTCTTGCGCCTCTTCGCTCATGTAGTAGAGCAATGTGGCATTGCCGGCTAAATCAAGAAGCCCAATTTGCCCATCGCAATCTGCATTTAAGGCTGTTTTTAAGCAGCGAAGAGCCAAGGGTGAGTGTTCAAGCATCTCATTACACCATGCAATTGTCTCTTTTTCAAGATCTTCTAGCGGAACGACTTTATTGACAAGGCCCATTTCAAAGGCTTGCTCAGCGCTATATTGACGGCATAAAAACCAAATCTCGCGCGCTTTCTTTTGTCCGACGATGCGGGCTAAATAGCTACTCCCAAGGCCCCCATCAAAAGACCCAACTTTAGGTCCCGTCTGGCCAAACTTTGCATTATCGGCTGCAATGGTAAGATCGCAAACGACATGCAAGACATGTCCTCCACCGACAGCATAACCTGCAACCATCGCAACGACAGGTTTTGGAAGCTGCCGTATCTGCTTTTGTAAATCGAGCACGTTTAAGCGTGGGACCCCATCGCTTCCCACATACCCTTCATCGCCGCGAATCTTTTGATCGCCGCCTGAGCAAAACGCCTCATGGCCCATACCAGTCAAAATCACCACGCCAATTGTTGAGTCATTGCGACAAATGGTAAATGCATCTTGCATCTCGATCACAGTATCCGGTCGAAAAGCATTTCTCACCTCGGGGCGATTGATCGTAATTTTCGCTATCCCCTCCCCTGTCGATTCGAAAAGAATATCTTTATACTGCTTAATCGATTTCCATAAAACAGTTGGAGCTTTTTTTGTCAGCATGTTACCTCAATTTTAACAAGCAAATGGAATTGTGCAAGAGGTCTAATATTGTTTGCAACAAAATATTCATTGATTGATGATATACCGAAACATTAGGATGACTAGTATGGAAATTGAAGTGACAGATAGCGGGCAAGTCGCGATATTTAGGCCGCTCATCAAGCGGATCGATGCCAGCAAATGCGGCGATTTTAAAGAAAAATATGAAGCGCACATCCAAGATGGTTATCGCTTTGTCGCTTTAAACTTATCCCTTGTCGACTTTATCGATAGCAGCGGCCTTAGCGGCATCTTAAGTGTCTTTAAATCGATGTCAAAAGTCCATGGGGCTATGGTCATCTTTGGCGCAAATCCCACAGTCATGAATTTATTTAAACTCACCAGTATGGACTTAATGCTAAAGATCTGCGTCACTAAAGAAGAAGCTGTTGCACATTTAGAAACACTCATCGCAAAAGAGAGTGGCCTTGCTTAATTCATTATTAGATCTTAAGGCTTTCTTAAAATGCGGCGCACTATTGGATATGGGCAATCAAAAAGTTTTAGTTGGATTTGGCAATAGGGAGTGGCTTAAAAAACCAATGGGTCACAATCTTCCCCATTTTTACTTCCCCGATTTTCTTTTAAAGGCAGCAAACCCCTGGTTCACACACCAAAGCTTTTTGGTTGTGACAAAAGAGTCGCTATTAAATTTATTGCAGCAAGAAATTGCTTTAAACCTAGAAACGGCAGTTCGAGATGCTAAATTGGCGCAAGATCTTGAATTAGAATCACTTTTCCGTGGGGCGGGACATTCCCAAGTGGTGAAGGACCGCCTCACTGCAAATGATTCTGGTTCAAGAGATTGTGTCAAGTTAGCGTCTCCAACTGCCGTTTCTAGGTTAAACCTAGAAACGCTTATCACCTGGGATTTTATAAGTGAGCATCAGTTTAAACAAAGCTTTTGCGAGACGAAAATGCAAATTGAAAAGGGCTGCCTCAAAAAGGCTGTGCCATACGCGATGCAAATGGCCAATCATAAGGTAACAAAGTTCCAATTGCAAAAAAGCCTTATCTCTTGTCTAAAGTTTACGCTACAAAACAGATCTTTTATTTATGGATTTTGGGACAATAATGGTTTAAATTCGCATGGAATGCTAGGAGCCACCCCTGAAATATTGTTTAAGCAAAGACAACAAGGAGACATTAGCACCATGGCGTGCGCAGGTACAAAAGCCTCTGATGTACCCTCTTTATCTTTTTTGCTCGACAGAAAAGAGAGAAAAGAACACGCCATTGTAATTAAAGATATTGCAACAGTTCTAAAACACTTTGGCTTAGTCTCCTATGGTAGAAAAAAAGTGGTGACTTTCCGTAAACTTAAACACCTGATCACAAAGATTTTGTTAAAACCTGCAATAGATAAAAAGCTCCCAAGCTTCATCGATCTAATTGAGGCTCTTCATCCAACACCAGCGCTTGGAGTCTTTCCTAGACGACATGGGGTAAAATACTTTACAAGACTTGAAAGTAGGCTAAAAAGAGATCGCTTCGGCGCTCCCGTCGGCTATTATATTCCAAACACCCCTCATTCCAGCTCCTGCTGCTATGTCGCCATTCGCAATATGCAGTGGACATCAAATCAGATCAAATTATTTGCAGGATGCGGAGTGATGGCCTTAAGCCATTATAAGAGAGAGTGGGACGAAATTTTACTCAAATTTTCTGCAATAAAGGAAATACTTGCACTATGAACCTTAAGCTAAATAATGAAACTATCACCTATCAGGTGTTGCAAGCGGCTGTGAATGCAGGAGTCACTGAATTTATTATGTGTGCCGGCTCTCGAAATGTCTCTTTTGTCGAAGCATTACGCCTAGAAGATAGCCTGACCACATATTACTGGCCTGAAGAAAGATCTGCTGCGTTTTTCGCGCTTGGAAGGGCAAGAAGAACCAATCGAGCTGTCGCCGTCATCACGACATCTGGAACAGCTGTCGGAGAACTGCTTCCAGCTACTATGGAAGCCTACCATTTAGGAGTCCCCTTACTGCTAATCACAGCCGATCGCCCATTGAAATTTCGCGGCTCAGGAGCTCCGCAAACGTGTCAGCAGACCCATATTTTTGGAAATTACGTTAAACTATTTCAAGATATCAGTAAGCCATGCAATTGCGATCTTAAGGCGTGGGATTTAGACGGACCGGCACATCTCAATGTGTGTTTGGAAGAGCCACAAAGTCAGGCGCAATTTGTAGGTCAAAAACTTGCGCTGCCAATTCCACCCCCAACCACATTAAGAAAAGTTGATCCACACCAAAATCAACTGCTGGATCGCTTTCTAAATAAAATTAAATATCCCCTTGTGATCGTAAGCGCTCTAAAGGTAGAAGCAAAGGAGGCTGTATGTGCATTTTTACTTAAACTAAACGCACCTGTGATGCTAGAGGGAATCTCCAATTTAAGAGAAAATACGGCATTAAATCATTTAAAAGTGAAGGCGACAGAGCAAATCCTGCAGATGGCACATCGCTTTGAATACCCAATCGATGGAGTACTAAGGATAGGAGGAATCCCTACACATCGCATCTGGCGAGACTTAGAATATAAGGGAGACTCAATCGATGTTCTCGGGATAAGCGAGATCCCCTTTTCTGGCCTTAGCACATCAAATGACGTCATTATGGGAGAAATTGGGCGCTTTTTTTCACATTATGCCCTTTCTAAATCCTACTCGTCTACTCCTTACACTAGATGGATTCAAGAAGATGCAAAATGCTATAGCGAACTTACCTTCTTATTTCGCAATTTCCCTCGCGCTGAAAGCTCAATATTGCACACCCTTTCAAACGAAATCGCTACAAATTCACATGTCTATCTCGGCAATAGTTTGCCGATAAGAGAGTGGGATACGGCCGCCACCCATGAACATAAAAACTTCGATATGAAAGCAAGTAGAGGATTAAATGGGATCGATGGCCAAATCTCCACTTTCCTAGGGTTTTCAAGTGAACACATCGATAATTGGGCAATTCTTGGCGATTTAACGACATTATACGATCTTGTGGGACTTTGGATAAGACCTCAACTAACAAAAAGATCTCTTAACATCGCAATCATCAACAATGGGGGGGCGCAGCTCTTTGCCAAGCTTCATCCCTATCAGGAGATGTTGAATTCCCATCAGTTAAGTTTTGAGCCCCTTGCTGCAATGTGGAATGCTTCCTATCATAAAATAAGGGATATTGATGCGTTTAACAATCTCAAATTGCCTCATAATGGACTTAATATCTTGGAAATTCTCCCGGATAAAGTGGAGTCAGATCGCCTGAATAAGGAGATAAGTTCTATCTATAACAGAACACAAACTGCATATGCATAAGATCTATGCCTTACATGGATTTTTAGGTAAACCTTCTGATTGGGAATCTATTTTTTCAATTCACCCCCTTAAAAACTCGTCATATGCAGTTGATCTTTTCCGCACATCTGCTCTTCCCCCATTCTCACGGGCGCATGAATTAGTCAAAGCAGAAAGCGGCCCAAAAGTGCTACTCGGATATTCCTTAGGAGGAAGAATTGCCTTTCATATTTTGCAAAATCAAATGCATTTTTGGGATGCTGCAATCATCGTCTCTTCACACCCAGGAATAAGCTGCGAAAAAGAAAAGACATTAAGACTTCAAAATGACTTGCAATGGGGGACAAGGTTTGCAAATGAGCCTTGGGATGTGCTTATGCGAGATTGGAATCGGCAGCAAATCTTTCAAACAAGTGGGCACACTTTTGCAAGGGATGAAAAGGATTTTAAAAGGGAGATCTTACAACGGAGCCTTACCACCTATAGCCTTGGAAGGCAAGCAGATTTTAGGCCATGGCTGAAAACGGCTGATATCCCCATTCTTTGGATGACAGGCACAAATGACATAAAGTATTGCCAAATTGCAAATACAGTGGAGTTAAAGCACCCCCTCTCATCAAAAGTGGTTATTCCACATGCTGGACATCGCACTCCTTGGGATAATCCGAGTCGTTTTCTTGACAGTGTGCAAAGTTTCTTAAACAGCTTGTAAAAAACTCTTGTGCTATAGTATCAATTAACCTAAAAACGGCAGTTGGAGACGGCAACTTAACGCAATCTCTTGAACCAGAATCATTTGCAATGGGGTGGTCCAACACCCTCTGGGAATGTCCCACCCCATTGCAAAGTGATTCTAATTCAAGATCTTGCATTAATTTGCCATCTCGAACTGCCATTTCTAGGATTAAGCATATGGAAAAAAACAACATAAAACCTCTCCCCAACAATTTCAAAACGCAACTCTTTGCTTGGCTGCTCGCAATCAGACCTCCCACCCTTCTGATTCCGACCATACAGATTGTGACAGCTTCATCACTTGCCTTTAAATTAAAGGGGACAATCGATTGGCAAATTGCGTTATCAGCTTGGCTTGTGGCTGTGCTGATTACAGTTGGGACAAACCTCATCAACGACGCTTGTGATGACGAAAAGGGATTAGATAAAAATAGCGCCCATTCAAAGCGAAAAGTGATCGCTTTGGGGTATCTGACGAGAGCGCAAGTTTTCAAAGGGGGCTTACTCGCCTTTGCAATGGCTTGCCTTATTCCATGGACTCTTCCCTCTTATGCCTTTACTTGCTTTCTCATTGTCTTATTTTGCTCTTTAATAGGGTATTGCTATACAGCAGGGCCCTATCCAATCTCCTATCTTGGTTTAAGTGAGCTGTTCATTTTAATCTTTTATGGGGGCGTTTGTGTGGGTGTCCCCTACTATGCAATGACACATGTTATTACGCCGGGCATTATCATTGCCTCGCTTCAGATGGGCCTTCTTGCCATTTTGCCAAATGCGCTGAATAACTTGCGCGATATCGATGAAGATCGATTAGCAAATAAAAAAACTTTGGCTGTGAGATTTGGGATCGCCTTTGCTCGCTATGAAATCGTTGCAATCGTTGTAAGTGCCTTTGCCCTTAATCTATCTTGGTTTTTTCTAGGGAGTATAAAGCAAGGGATACTCCCCTATTTTCTACTCCCTCTTGCCTACATTTTTCTTAAAGGGATATGTGGAGAAATCAAAGAAGATAAAATATTAAGATATTTTCTATTAAGCGTATCGATCCATTTTCTCTTTGGCTTAATGCTTTCATTATGATCGATTGGTTGGCTTTAGCAAATGAGGTCTTCTACAACCACACACTTCCTGCAAAAGAAAAAAATGAGTTGTTTGATCTTTTAAAGCGCCATATGCCGGCATCTGTAACTAGTCACATCTTTTTAACAACTTCAGGATCTTCCGGAAAACTCAAATGGGTGGCCCTTTCTAAACAAGCCGTTTTAGTCTCGGCTGATGCAGTCAATAAACACCTGCAAGCATCATCATCAGATATATGGCTCAATCCCTTGCCGCTTTTTCATGTGGGGGGGCTTGGAATTTTGGCAAGAGGATATCTCTCATGTTCAAAAGTCATTGCGTCCTATGAGGCCAATCGCAAGTGGGATGTCCACCATTTTGTAGCCACAGTTAAAGAAACGAAAGCTACATTGACCTCGCTTGTCCCAGCGCAAGTTTTTGATATTGTCTTTCACAATCTAAATGCTCCAAAGTCACTTCGCGCTGTTGTAGTCGGAGGAGGAAGACTTAGCGAAGATATGTACATTCAAGCCATTGCCTTAGGTTGGCCACTTCTGCCAAGCTATGGAATGACAGAGTGCGCCTCTCAGATTGCAACGGCTGATCTATCTTCAATTATCCTAGAAACGGCAGTTCGAGATGGCAAATTAATGCAAGATCTTGAATTAGAATCACTTTGCAATGGGGTGGGACATTCCCAGAGGGTGTTGGACCACCCCATTGCAAATAATTCTGGTTCAAGAGATTGCGTTAAGTTGCCGTCTCCAACTGCCGTTTCTAGGATTATAGCGGGCAAGTATCCTTTACTGACTCCCCTTTCACACCTTCAGGTAAAATCAAGTGAAACAGGAAACTTAATGGTAAAAGGAGCCTCCCTTTTAACTGCTTATATCGATAGCAATTGGCGCGACCCAAAAACTTCTGATGGATGGTTTATCGCAGATGACATCGCCATTTTTTGCGAAGGGAGCCTTAAGTCATGTAGCAGAGCCTACGCATTTATAAAAATCGGCGGTGAAAGTGTCGATCTAAATCGCCTTGACGCTATATTTGAAGATACTCTTATGGCCTGCCAAGGAAATGTTGATGCGGCACTTTGCCCTTTTCCAGATCCCCGTTTAGGTCATGTCATTCATCTTGCAATCGGAACATCTACACACGTATCAAAAGCTTTCATCGATACACTCATAATGACTTATAATGAGCGCGTATTGCCCTTTGAAAAAATTCGATTAACACATTGTGTGCCCTCCATTCCGCGCAGCGCCTTAAAAAAGGTCTTAAGAAGCGAATTGATCAAATTAATCAAATAGACTTCTTTCGAAAGAAGTCTATTTTTCACTTGCTACCAATTACTGTTGTCTCCTATAAGCTGTATATAGTCCTTCCAGCTGAAAGCTGGAAGCAGTATAAATCTCACGAAGCAATTATATGACTGTTACGACATTTGCTACAGAGTTTTCCGAAACTAAAAAATCCTTTCCGATCACCGTTTTGCTTGTCGATGATCAAGCGATTATCCATGAAGCCGTTTTAAGAATGCTAGATGATCAACCTGATGTGACGCTACACTATTGCAGTGAGCCAGCAAAAGCTATGCAGATGGCGTTAGATATTGCCCCGACGCTCATTTTACAAGACATTGTGATGCCAGAGTTTGATGGGATCACCCTTCTTCGTTATTATAGGGCAATAGAGAAATTAAAAGATGTGCCCGTAATTATGCTTTCCGGTGAAGAAAATGCCGTTGTGAAAGCTGAGGCCTTTACTGCTGGCGCAAATGACTATATCGTTAAATTGCCCGATCGTATTGAGCTTGTCGCAAGAATTCGCTACCACTCAACAGCCTATATTCACTTTTTACAGAGAAATTTGGCATATCAACATCTCCAAGAAAGCCAAAAGGCGCTTCATGAAGAATTAGAAAAAGCAGCAAGCTATGTAAGATCGCGTCTTCCAGAAAAATTAAAAGGAAGCGTGATAACAGATTGGCGTTTAATCCCCTCAATAGAACTTGGAGGGGATTCTTTTGGATATCGGTGGCTTGATAGCGATCATTTTGCATTTTATCTTCTGGATGTGTGTGGGCATGGTGTTGGCGCTGCTTTACTTTCCATTACAATTATGAATGTATTGAATTCAGAGTCTTTAGCTGTTGACTACTTTGATCCTGAAACAGTCCTTGCCAAGCTAAACAACACATTTCCAATGGAAGAGCAAAACAACATGTTTTTTACGATTTGCTATGGGGTGTACGATAAGAAAAGCAATCTTTTAACATATGCCTCAGCTGCCCATCCTCCTCCTGTGATAGTGAGGATATTGCCGGACGGGACTAAGTCGTATCGCAATTTATCAGCTCCCGGGGGACCAGTGATTGGGGCTATGGAAGGGTTACGGTTTCCAAAAGCTGTTGTTGATGTGCTTCCTGGAGATATTATCTATATCTTTAGTGACGGCTTATATGAGCTAACAAGAGAAGATGGCACAGTGCTTGAGCTATCTGAATTTGTCAAGATTTTTGGCCTCTTCCCAAATGCGCAAGAGAGTAAACTCACTGAAATAGATAGAGTCCTTGCGTATTCTAAAGGGGTGATGCGTGGAAATCCATTTGCCGATGATGTCGCCTTTGTCGAAATTCGCATAGCAAAGGAGTTAATATGACTGCAGGGCCCTCTTCAGCTGCACATTTAAGTGCAGATTTATCTTCTGTTCTTGCCCAATTTACTCTCTTTGAACAGCTTAAGCCAACAGATCGCGTGCAGCCCTCTTCAAGTGGTGGCTTTGTCAAGTCTTATGGCACATTAGGCGTGCATTGGCTTGGTCGCTATTGGGTTTGTGCAGATAAGCCAGATGTAATCAATTCTTTTGAAGATTTTTTTAAAAAAAAGATTGATGAGTTAAAAGTAGCGCTGCCAAAGGATAGATTGTTAAAGGAGCCTGAAAGTGAATGTCTTTTTAACGTAAGAAATGGTCTTTTAACCTTAACCACGTCTCACCTTGCCGCCTTAACGAATCTTGATGATTCCGATCCAAATTGGCTTTGGGGTGAAGCCTCAAAGCGCCTCTTTTGTTTTTTTCAAGATACCATTGCCCCATATATCGAACAGTGTATTCATCCAGAATTAAGAAATTGCTATAAGCAATTTGAGTTTTTAAAATCAATCACTAGTGGCGAAAAAATCCAAGCAGCTTTTGGCGATGTGAAGTACTGCAAATCAAGCGGCAATAGCAAGTGGATCATGGGTCGAAAGATTCAAGACTCTTTTCGTATGTTAAACTATGCGGACACAAAAGAAGCAATTCTTAGCTTTGAGCAGTATTTGAATCAACTTTTTAATGAATTTCAAACGAAGCTGGGAGAAATTGGGCCCAATTCTCATGGGGCCGGTTGCAGGAGGGTATGTGAGTCAGCCTGGTACGCAAGCTTTGGTCTTCAATCTTTAAGAGCCACCCATCTTTCTCCATCGATTATCTCGGTACATAAGATCGATGATGAAGGAAGCCAAGAAAAAATAAAGCAATATCTCATTTCTGAAATGGATATTGCCTGGGCAAGGGTCTTAGATAAGGCGGATATGTTTTTTCAACAGAACCTTTTACCTATAATTGAGCGCTATTATGATGTGCCTCCTGTGGTCGATAATGATTTTGTTGCTATTCCAACACACGAAGAGCTTACAGCGCGGCTATCTCAAATTGAGGGGGATAGCGCTCAAAAAGAAAGTGAGTTAAGAAGCCGCTTAAATGAGAAAGAACAGGCATTTGAGGTGGTGAATAAGGAGTTAGAGAAAAAATTAAAAGCCGTGCTAGCAAAAGCTGAAGCTGATGCTTTGGTGGCATTAAACACAAAAGGAAAAGATGGGCTAAATCCACAACATGGCCATGGTTTACCAGGATCTACTTTGGGAGAAGCCCTTTTAAGTGGCGCTTTAGAAACTATGAAAGATCAAGAAGAGGAAAAGGCTGCAGTAGAACCTGAGACTGCTCCCTTATCTCCACTTACTTACACATTGCCCCCATTGCGCGATTCGAAAAAAGAGCCATCAGATGTTATTAAAGAGTATTACAGAACAGTAGATGCAAAAAAGCGCAAGGAGGTGCTCCGCGACTTTGAAGCTGCAAGAAAGGACCTTGAGGCTTGTGAAAACGAGTTAACAGCTCTTCATCAGGAAATTCTTACTCGTTTTTTGGGCAGTGGGGAGGGGCAAAAAGATGGTGGTGCTAGTACATTACAAAAGGCTTTACTAGAGCCAGCTTGCGAAGCTTCAACCACATCCCTGCAGCATCAAGCGCCTCAGCAATTTATTGCACCATATGTTGATTTATTATCTCAAAAGTGTGAGCCACTTCATCAAGCTTTAGTGCCGCCTTCTAACCCTCCACCACCTCCTGCCATTGCACCTGTTATTCTCACGCCCAACACGGCATCAGTTATCTCTCAGGTACACGCGATAGAAAAGCGAGCAAAGCCCACCCTGAAAGTTTCAAAAGAAGAAAGAGAGAAGCAGAAATACAACGAAAAGATGACGAACCGTTTGAAAGAGTTAGGAGGACGACAAGATTCTTATCGTAAGAAGGTTGTCGATAGTCTTTTTCCTGGGCGCACCGCACTTATTTCAGATCATGACCTTCCTTTGTATATCAATGCATATATTCAACTGTCAAAGATAGATCTTTTAAACCTGCAACGTCTTTCTCCTAAGCGGCGCAACCACGCAGGAGTTGCAGAGTATATAGAGAAGCACCTTATAAATTTCATCGCAGAAGTTATGGTGCAAGATCATGTAGAAATTGCAACCCTTCAAAATCTTGCGACATGCATTGCACAATCTATCCAGCGGTTAGAAACGGAGGGAAAATGCGTCCATACAGAAACAAGTTTAATTTTTGTTCGTACTGATAAAATGACTCTCAAAAATCTTTTACAGGTTGTTGAAGAATATGTGTATCTGACAGAAAATAAACCTGAATTGGTGTCAATTAAGGATTTTTCCGCATATGTCGAAGCAAATGTTGTACTTTTAGATGCCGATATTCATAAACTTAAGGGTTTAACACTTTTAAGCCGAGAGCAATCAGAGAAAATGACGCTCGAGCAAAGAGCTGCAAGAGATGATGAAGCTGCGAAAATGAAGACAAAAATGGCAATAGCTGATGCCATGAAGCTTAGAAAAATAGAAGAGGCAGAAAAAAGTCTAAAGACATGGTTAAGCCGTCTTAAGGATGCTAAGCAAGTCGAAACTACGAATGCCCCTCATTTAGCTAAATTGGAGCCTAAGAAAAAAGAGATAAGCGATATAAGGGGGTTAATTTTGTTAGTCAGCGTGTCTAAAGACCCCGTAGCGGATTTAAAACAGCACCTTACTCAGCTTGAAAGCGAACTTGCTCAATTAGAGCAAAACAAAAGTGAGATTAACCTTATCAAACAACAAGAGATAAGAGCGATAAAGCCTTTGCTTGTAGCAGCCATTGAATCGCAACCCCCTTTAAATATCTTAAGCAAAAGTCTTGAACAAAAGGAAAAAGCTGCTGAGCCATTAATAAATCAATGTAAGACAAGAGAAGATCGACTTCGAAAACTTATCGAAGAGATGCAGGGTTTAGAAAAGGTAATTTTCAAATACTTAGGGATACAGATTAAAAGCTTTATGGATGACACAACCCTTGAAGTAACAGTTGATGACATTAAGGTTGAAAGCTCTCACGTGGCAAGGGCAGTTAGTGAAAAAATTCATGTGCTACGTGAAAGTTTAGGTGTCCCAACGCCTAAGATAGGATCTCTTGATCAAGTATCAAGACCATCTAAGGATCCTACTCAAGAAAATAAAAACGACGGCAACAAAGAGAAAGAAGCATCTTGCAAAAACCGAGAAAGCGTCTCTACTTTTTTGACTAGTTCAACCTAATATTAATCAAATCTTAATAAAGGTCCATTATGCTTTTGCAAAAGAAACACCTTCAAAAAAAATGGAGTTATCTTGAGTATAAGAATATTTGCCTCTATGGTCTTATTAGGACTTTTTTGCTCCACATCAGCTGCAACATTCGCAGATCATGCAACTGTTGCGTCTAAAGCACTAGCAGAAAAGAATGTATTGGCGGGTGAAAGAGCCGCTACACTTAAAGAAAGGCTTAAAGAGCGTCAAGAGTGCGATGAAGCAGCTAAACAGGATGCATCGGCAAGATCTCTTGCAAACTCTATTTTTCACATCCAACACAATGGTTGTATTCTCAATATCCACTCATCTTCTGTATTTGGCATGCTTATCTTTACTGATGGCTCTATGTGGCAAATTGCCCCGCAAGATCAATATACAGCCTTTTCATGGGTCTCTTTTGATCCTGTGATCATTACGCCAAGCACAATAAAGCAATCAGCTTATCAATATAACATCGCAAACCAAGCTAGCGGCCAAGTGATTCAAGCCACTTTAACAATGGGTCCAACCTACAATGGACCTACTAACCATTGGATCACTGACATCGATCTCATCAACAATCTCGTCTATTTAGAAGATGGAACAAGGTGGTTGATCGGCACTGCCGATAGAAGAATTTTGCGTAAATGGCAAATCAACGACACTGTGATAATCGGTGTTAACAATAACGTGAATGCGAAAAGAGCGCCTCACATTTTGCTAAATGTGCAGATGCTCAATCACGCAACGGCCTCTTGTATATTTCAATAAACATTTTAACAAATAAATAAAGGAAAATATCATGGGAAATTCAAATTCAATACCTGCCCCTGAAGGAGCAACAAGAAGAGAGCCTTATCATGGAGCTCCAGCTGCTGCACAAAATCCTAGCGGCCCGTATGTACACGGTAGCCGTACAGCTGCTGCTAGTCAGACAGCTGCTGCTAGTCAGAACGTCTTTTCAAATGCCGCCTCAAATTCGTATCAAACCGCAGCTGCTGCATCGAACAACCCGAATTCTGCAGCTGCATCAACTCGAGGGTATTCAGCCAGCGCAAGTGCAAACACTGCTGCTGCATCAACTCGAGGGTATTCAGCCGGCGCAGGTGCAAACACTGCTGCTGCAGCCTCATCTGCTAACAATGTCTATAATGCTGCAGGCCAAAGGCGTGCGGGAGATGGATCTGGAGGACAAGCACAAGCTAACAATCAAGGAGCAAGTGCTCAGTACGGTATAAGAAGAGCTTAAGCAATTGCAAAAATAATTATCCTAGATCCGGCAGTTCGAGATGGCAAATTAATGCAAGATCTTGAGTTAGAATCACTTTGCAATGGGGTGGGACATTCCCAGAGGGTGTTGGACCACCCCATTGCAAATGATTCTGGTTCAAGAGATTGCGTTAAGTTGCCGTCTCCAACTGCCGGATTTAGGATTATGGGGAGGAAGAATTTTTAAGAAAAATGACTTCCTCCCCATTGTTCGCTTATCGATCAGGTCACTAAGCAAGCCAACTCATAAGAGTGCGTCTGACATCACTTGGGGTGATAGCATTAATGCACGAGCAAGCGCATCCTTTACAGGGAAAAAAGCATACCTTTTTGGCGACCAGACATTCTGCGACGCTGCCAAGAGGGCGCCATCTTGAGTAGCCGACGTAGGTTCTATCTGTATAAAGGCCAAGCGCCCTTTTGCCAAGCACAGCAGCAAGGTGCAGGGTGCCAGTCGATGCAGCCACTAAACCATCTGCCAATGTGATAAGCCCAAGCATTCCGCTTAAAGTGGTTTGCCCCATGAGATTGATTGCCTGAGGACAGCTTGCAAATAACTTCTGAAAACGCGGTATCTCTTCACGCGTCCCCGTGACTAAGACTTTAATCTTGTCTTGTGGAAGTGTGTTGATCAGCTCGATATAAGACTCCTCTCCCCACTCTTGCCCACTTAAATTAGATCCAGGATGGATGATAAGATTTGAAAACCCTGGCGTTATGTAACGCATTGCCTCTTCTTGCCATGCGGGCTTTATCTGCAGATTTAAGTATTTATGGAGCTCAGAAAGAGGAATGTCTGGATTTGCACCAAGGTGCTTAATAAGTTGTAAGTTAAGTTCAGCTTCTGCCTTTGTCGTATGTCTTCTTGAAAAATTAACAAGTTTATTGCAATACAGCCAACTAAACCATCTGCGCCCAGTTGCAACGCGTTGCTTGATATTAGCCATCTTGGCAAGCTTAAAAAGGCGTTTATTGATGCTTGCATGAATCAATACATCGGCACCTATTTTAGACAGCTCATAAGCTGCTTGCTTTTCTGACATCGTTTGCAATGCATCCCAATTGATAAATCGATCGACATGAGGGCATGCTGACACGATTTCTTCCACATAGGGCCTGCCGAGATACATAATTTCATATGCTGGGTTAACTGACTTTAAAATGCCCGCCATAGGCAATGTTAAAATGGCGTCGCCAATTTTATCCGTTCTTGCAAGGATAATTTTCATTCGTATTCACTTGCCTTTTTATTCATTTGCCTTTTCTAGAGCAAGAGCAAGTGTGTCTACAACCAATGCGTACTGTGGTAAAGACGCAACGACTGCCCCATAGCGAAGTTTGCGCATTTCTTGAATGCGTAAGATAACATCTAATGAACTTTTATTTTGATCTTTGGTATTCAACATATTTTGCATGTCTTTAAATAGACTATGGGCCGCAATAAAAGTTCCGGTGCGTCCAATCCCTGCCGCACAGTGTACAACAATCGGTGAATCCACATAGCGCTCTTCTACTTCGTGAATGAGGCAGAGTAAACTCTCCTTATGAACAACCCCATCATCTGGCCAATTTTCCATGTGGTAATGATAAACAGTCATTGTCTTAGAGCTATCTGTAACGCTAAAAGTGCGAAGCCTAAGCTTCTCTTGTCTGCCTTCCCATTCTTTCACAAGAGTCGTATTAACATGAGTGACCAAAATATTTCCAAAGAGCGCAGTTTTTGCATCGCTTGGCCAAAATTGATCAAATTTTTTATAGTGAACCCCATCGATCACTTCATAGGTATTTGTCAGCGAAATAATAAAACGCGCATCTTCTAGCAGCACCATATGCCAAAACTCAGCGCTCGTCTCTTTTACAGGCCCTTGTGTTGCTATGTAGGATCTGTTGCTAAATTGCATCGGACTTGCATTGATATAACGGCCAGCCATACTAGACACATGGTTGTGATCAAAGGGAAGCGCCCATTCTTCAAATGTGTTTTTTAGATGATTTTCGGGATGTAGAGCAATCGAGCAGCACTCTGGCTTAAAATTATCGTAGTAGCTTAAAGAAAAATGGAGTTGATTTGCAGCTGCTTGCGCCTTTTGCAGCTCTTCTAACAACCCTTCTTTTGACACACCTTCTATTAACATATCTTCTTTAGAATTATCTCTTGCTTTTTTAACGGTTAAAGTGTGGTTTGAATTTGAGGCATTGCCTTGTAGTGACATCATCTTTTTCCTAAAAATTGCGTTGAAATTTATTGCGCTGAAAGTGGCGCTCGATCCCATTTGCCACCTCTTCAGGGTCATCTGTAATTTTAAAAAGATCTAAATCAGACTCTGAAATACACCCTTCTTTAAGAACCACTCCTTTGATCCAATCAATTAAACCAACCCAATAATCCTTCCCCATCAAATAGATCGGAAATCCATGTATCTTTTTAGTTTGTATCAAGGTAAGCGCTTCAAAAAGCTCATCAAGCGTTCCCACCCCTCCAGGAAGAAACACATACCCCTGGGCATAGCGGATAAACATCACCTTGCGAATAAAAAAGTAGCGAAAACTTAAGTTATACTTAATATCGATAAAGTCATTGGCTTTGGCTTCAAATGGCAAATCGATAGCAAGACCGCACGATTTTCCGCTCGCCATTTGTGCGCCCTTATTAGCAGCCTCCATTATACCGGGGCCTCCACCTGTAATTATTGCAAAGCCTTTTAAAGTGATGTGCTTGGCCACATCAACTGCTAAGGCATAATGAGGAGATGTGGGAGGTAAGCGCGCCGATCCAAAAATCGAAACGGATGGACCGATGCTCGTCATCTTCTCAAATCCTTCCACTAGTTCCGATATCACTCTAAAGACTCTCCATGAGTCATTAGAGGGGGAGTCAATAGAGTGGCTATTGCTTTTTTCTAGATCGCTGCTATCCGTCATCTGACATCCGACTTATTTTGTTCTAAAAAGACGTTTCATCACTGCTTCAAAAGACCATTTTTTCTTCCCGCCAGCCCGATTGCCTTGATTTCCATTTGCCACTTCATGAAGGTTTTCAATGGCAATAAAGGCCGACGCATCCTCGCGATGAATCAACTCCTTAAGCTCTGCTAGCTGAAGCCTTTCGGCAATGACATAAAGGATTTCGCGCGCATCACCTGAAAATCCCCCTCTACCATACATCACAGTCAACCCTAAGCCGAGTTCATGCATAATGGCGTCGGCAATGGCTTTTGATTTTGAGGAGATTATAAGCACCGATTTTGTCTCGTCTAATCCTACAATGACAGCATCCATAATCTTGATCACGACGATATAGGCAATCAAAGAAAGAAGTGGAGGATGCCAATCTTGGAAAATCAATCCGGCAGAACAAAAAACGAAAATGTTGCACACGAGAACAACTTGTCCCACTGTAATGCCCGTTTGCCTATTGATGATGATGCCAAGAATTTCCGTGCCATCAATGCATCCACCGTAGCGAATGATAAGACCAATGCCTATTCCTAAAATAGCGCCACCAATCACGACCACCTCTAGCTGACTTCCATGAAAATTTAAAGCATGCAAAGAGTGCAGATAGCCAAGTGAGACCACAAAGACGATGTTAGCAAAAAGCATATGCCAAAGAAAAGTTTTTCCTATGAAGCGGTAGGCAAGGTAGAAAAATGGCAGGGTAAGACCCAGTTGAAATACAGGCAATAAGGTAAGGCCGAAAATGTTGGCTAAGATCATCGCAATACCTACGATCCCACCATCTAATAGGCTATTGGGAACAAAAAACACCTCTAGCGCAAAGGCAGAAAGAAAAGCGCCAACAGCAAGCCAGACGAAATCAAAGATGTAACTTTTTAAGGACTTGGTCGATTGGTGCGGCGAATGCATAGAACTCTACTTTTTTATGATGCCAAAGTATGCCAAAAAAGCACATAAAAAGCAATAGTTATTAGCTCTCCTACACAACTTCCCTATCTTACTTATTTCAAAATACTTATCATAAAAATGAGGGGTATATGCAGAAAATATTTGCAATCAAATTGATCAAAAGATATACTGGTGCTTAATTTTTGTTGGGGCGTATAGCTCAGTTGGTAGAGCTCCTGTCTTACACACAGGCGGTCATAGGTTCGAGTCCTGTTGCGCCCAACATTTTTTGTTTTTGCGGGAGTAGTTCAATTGGTTAGAGCACCGGCCTGTCACGCCGGAAGTTGCGGGTTCAAATCCCGTCTCCCGCGAATTTTTATTTAGTTTTTATTAAGAATTAGTTTTTATCGAGAATTTGTATTTAGTATAAGCATTTCTTTTGCAAATAGATCCACGAGCCGGCACTCTTCCCCTACCTTCCGACCTTATCAATCTCGATCAACTTATCGCTGCGTACTATGACATTAAACCCAATTGTGCCATTGCAGAGCAACGCGTTGTATTTGGCACCTCTGGGCATCGAGGCTCATCTCTTAACGCAAGTTTTAACGAAAACCACATTCTTGCCATCGCGCAAGCAATTTGCCTATATCGATCTGCAAATGGGATAAGCGGTCCCCTTTTCCTTGGAATCGATACTCACGCCTTATCAACTGTTGCAATGAAAACAGCGATAGAGGTATTAGCTGCAAATGGTGTCACTGTCATGGTTGCTGAAAATAACGAGTGGACTCCAACCCCTGTAATTTCCCATGCTATTCTTTCTTACAACAAAAAAAACAAAAGCGCATTAGCTGATGGCATTATCATTACCCCCTCGCATAATCCTCCTCACGACGGAGGATTTAAGTACAACCCTCCCACAGGTGGACCTGCACCTTCTTTTGTGACCGATTGGATTCAAGAAAAAGCAAATGCAATTTTATCTGCCCTTCAATTTAAGCGTATTCCGTATCGACTCGCTCTACAAAGTAGCATAGTAAAAAACTATAACTACATGGACCCCTACATTGAAGATCTATCTAATGTGATCGACATGGAAGCGATCAAAGCAAGCGGTTTATTGCTCGGCGTTGACCCTTTAGGAGGAGCTGGTGTTCATTACTGGGAGAAAATCGCAGAGCGCTATATGATTAATCTGAAAGTTCTCAATTTATCGACCGACCCCCAATTTCCATTCATTCCATTGGATTGGGATGGACAAATTAGGATGGATCCATCATCGCCTTATGCAATGCAAACGCTTATACAATTGCAAAATAAGTTTGATATCGCCTTTGCATGTGATACAGACCATGATCGGCATGGGATTGTCACAAAAACTGAAGGGCTTATTTCCTCCAATCATTTCCTATCAGTCATGATGCAGTATCTTTTTACCCATAGACCAAAGTGGACATCGACTTGTGGAATAGGAAAAACTGTTGTGTCTACGATGATGATCGATAAGATCGCAAAATGGCTAAAACGCCCCTTTTTTGAAACTCCAGTCGGCTTTAAATGGTTTACAGACGGCCTTCTCAATGGATCTTTAGGATGTGTAGGTGAAGAAAGTGCAGGTGCCACTTTTCTTAAAATTGATGGTAGCCCCTTTTCGACCGATAAAGACGGGATCATCTGTTGTCTTCTCGGAGCAGAAATGACGGCGCGCCTTGGAAAAGACCCTTCACAACTTTACAATGATTTAATTCAACAATTTGGTCCCCATTTTTCACAGCGCATCGAAGCTGCTGCCAACATAAAACAAAAAACGTACTTAAAGAATATTACACCTGAAACTTTTCCTTTAAAAACCCTTGTAAACGCGCCTATTACCTCAGTCTTCACTCATATGCAAAAAACTAATATCCCTATCGGTGGCGTTAAAGTTATTTCCGAAAAAGGCTGGTTTGCCATTAGACCCTCCGGAACGGAAAATCTCATTAAAATTTATGCTGAAAGCTTTGAAAGCGATACCCATTTGCGTTCCATCATCGCAGAAGCACAATTGCTATTAAATTAAAATACTTTCTGTGTATAGCATTTAATTTTTATTAATTGCTATAATCCTAAAAACGGCAGTTGGAGACGGCAACTTAACGCAATCTCTTGAACCAGAATCATTTGCAATGGGGTGGTCCAACACCCTCTGGGAATGTCCCACCCCATTGCAAAGTGATTCTAATTCAAGATCTTGCATTAATTTGCCATCTCGAACTGCCGTTTCTAGGATAATATCATCAAGAATATTTGTTGATGAGGTAGTCAATGAGACCTATAGAACCAATGAAGTGCCCCACCTCTCATGTACAGCCACAAGATAAGGGATTTCGCAAGAAACGGCCTGACAAATTATCAATACCGCAGCCACCCTATACAAAAGATCTAATTTCTAGAATAGAAGCTAGCTGCTGTGGAATTAGTCATACTTGCAAATCAAATAGTGCACGAAAGATTAGGCCTACAATTTCCCCTTTAGAAAAATTTTTGACATTGTATGAGGCTAAGAAATGGCTCCCAGGCACTAGGACGGATCTACAATCCAGTATTCAGCAATTGCCGCGCGACATAATTCAATTTGATATTGTTTTACCTGTAAATAGATCACTGAGAGCTCACCTTCAAATTAATGTAAACGGATCTACCATCAAAATAATGGATGGCAAAAATAGCTTAAAGATCGATTTAAGTAAGCATAAAAATGGGATAGTCATCGGAAAAAAACCTAAGAACACATGGAGTACACAAGCTCAGTTTTGGATCGATCATCCATTCATATCTACCAAACATTTACAATTTACTTGGGACGAAAAGTTACAAAGTGTTTGCTATCAGGATCTCAGTGAAAATGGCTCATTAATGGTGGCGGATTTATTATGCAGGGAAAATAGTGAAACTATTCTACATTATCAAACAACTCTTATCGCCTATTACACTGACAATTTTTCTGCAATATTGAAAGAGTTTATGAAAGATTTAGAGTTGAATGATCGCTCTACACTTATCATCGGCAAGCAAATGTTGCACAATTGTGGAGATATCCCATATCAGTGGGGGATAAATATGGCAAGAATTTTTAGTGATCGCAACGACCTAGAAGAATTATTTTACAATGAATTTCAGCAGGCGGCAGTAAAGTTAGATAATGAATTAACAAGAATCGGAATACCTAAAGAAATTGACTTGTCATACTATATCAGTAGGGATTTTTAATGACAATTATTGACCTCTTGCAGCCTCTTCAGGCTGCATTTTAGTTTCTAATATTACCCAGGACTGTTGCAATTAAAACCCTTCAGGCTAGAGATCAGGGCGCTGCCATTCCCCAGCGCCTTGCACTAGGGAATGGCAATTTTTCAGCCCTTTTAGGCTATTTATTTAACGATCTGATTTAAGCTGCCCATGTGACTTGGATCTGCAAACGCTTGAAGAACTTGCGGGACGACGTACAGGATGGATGAGGCCATATTAATCGGAGTGGAAATAATCGTCACAGTAAAATCGATGGCTTCATTGGCAAGGCCGCGTGTATTCATCAAAATCTCATAGATACTATTACCAATCCTACTACAAAACACTTTTCCTTCACCTGATATCAAGGCGTACGGCACACTCAAAATTAGAACAGCTATTGCTGCTGTATGAACTGCAACAAGAAAAAGATTCTTTACACCCCGCCCAATGCAACCTACAGAATTTCCTATTCCATTGCCTAAGAGCCTTGCTTCTTGCAAGATTAAGTCAAGAGGAATAGAGAGTAAGGCAACAGCTCTTCCAAGTATTTGGTGACGACTTGCAAAACTGCAGACACCCTTACCGGTAAGCTTATAGCTGTAAGTACCATCGTAATCCACTTCTTTTAAATTACCCATACCCATCATTTTATTTTGCATATTTTCAATCATTACAATCTCCTTTTTTTATTTTTATGTTTCTTCTTTGATTAATATGTGCTTTTGCACTTTGTGAAAAGCGTTAATCCCCTTTTCCGTAAGACTTTGACATTTGGTAATATTGATAGCAGAAAGATGATGACAACTAGCGCCAATGGCCACTAGACAAGCATCTGAGAGATTAGTATAGCTCACATCCAAATGCTCAAGCAATGGAGCGCTTTGCGCAAGGTCAAAAAAACCTGGGTTGCCGATACGGTGACAATGGGCAATATTTAAGGAAGTGAGATTAACAGCTTTTAAGATTATCTTTAAATCTTCATCGCGTAATTGACTACACCCATCTAAATGGAGTTTACTCAGCTCTTTAAATGCTTCAAGCTCTGCAAAGTCGTGAGAGATAAGCTGCTGATTGTAAGATAAATGCAAACTTTTTAATTCGGGGCAAATCTTTGAAAACTTCCTTAAATCCTCTCCTTGTACCCAGTCACAGTAAGAGAGATTCAAAACTTGGAGCTCCTTTGGTATATCGATAAAACATGGGCAAAAAGTGGTGTGATGGCTTAAATCTAACGTATACAAATAGGGGCATTGCAACATCACCTTAGTAAAGGCCGGGACATCAATCCACTCCTTTGAGCAGGCAATGTCTGTCACAACGCTTGCTAAAGTGCAAAAAGTATCAAGGGCAATCTGTTCAAAATGGGCAAAACGAACCGCTAATCGCTCCGGAAATGGAGCTGTAAGCGTCACCCCTAAATCCTGATCGTTGATAAGCTCCATACTGCGACTTTTAAGCACAAGCCATCCCTTTTGATGGGATTTGATCAGCAAAGCAATTGCGCTTGTCTTTGTGACGTACTTTTGCATCATCTGCTGGGCTAATACACTCACCTCATCTAAAGACATAGAAGTGGCCATATCTAAAATGGCAAATAATTCCTCTTCTCCCCTTTTCCAAAGATCTGCAATCTCTCCATGCCGTGCATAATCGATTACCGAAGAAAATTCATGGTACGTCCATTGATCTAAAACCAAGACGTTTAGTCCATTTTCTCGGCAGCGAAAAAATCCCTCTTTTAATGGCTCTGATATCGTCGAATAAAGGAGCGTATTGACAGCTATTTTAAAGTCCTTTAATCGGATGTACATATTGACCGGAAGATATGACTCTAAAGACGCAAAATTCTTCCGGATAGCTGCTGCTGCTCTTTTGGCAAAGGGTTCTAAAAGCTTATCGTCAATGGACTCTCTTGTTAACCAAGTGAGCGCCCTTTTGATAAAGAATGGGTAGCTATTGACCCAAAAAGGATCTGCTGCGGCCACTTCAAAGAAATCTAAAAAGTCGTTTGGATGCTTAATCAACTTTAAGATAAGCACTTTGTCAGAATCTTTTGCTTTTTCAATGTATCGATTGAGCTCTTTTGGAAGAAAAGATGGTCCTATCATAAACACCTAATCACAGTACCTTGCGCAGCTTCAAATCCTTTTAGAGCGCGCTCGGTCTTTGTATTTATCTTATTTGAGAGCACATACACACAGTCTAATCCATTCCACTCTTCCGCCAGCAATGACTCTGGGATAATGCGGAATGACTCATTTTTTTTCAGTAGCTCACCAAGTGCTTTGTATAACGGGGTGATCTCATCCTTAAGGTAAACCTCATGACAAGGGATGCAAAGAGCCACTTTTGGCCACGCAGTAGGTTCTAATAAATCTCGGGAAATAGACCCTAAACCAAATGTTTCAGAGTTCCAAGCTAGCTCTCCTCCAATGCAAGGATAGCCTTTGACGCCTACTGCAATTTGGAAATACTTTTCCTTTGTGATCAGCTGAGCGCTTAATATGGGATCTGCAACATTTGCCACATCGAATAAGGCAAAGGCCTGGATATCGCCTTGCAAATACTCTCTTAAATGATTTAAATAATCACTCATCACATCTCGACTATAAAGGCTTATGAGTCGCTCATCACCTGGCTCTTCAATCAAATGATGAGTAGATAGCCAACGCGTAAAATGGGAAGAGTTTATCATCTCCCCTTCCCCTAATTCAATTTTACCGCGATAAAGGCATATCCCAATCGAGTGGGTTGCAAATTCTTCCCATAAAGTCTTTTGAAAATGTTCTAAAGAAAGGGCTAAAGAGCGAAACTGTGTATCGCAATTAAGAGGGAAAGAAAGAGCGTTAAACAATCCAAGATCGATATCCCAAAAAATTTTCAGCCCCTTATCAATTGCCTCTTTTGCCATCTGCCTTTCTTCATTCCACATAAGGCTT